>Ga0210088_1000007_pt1 | contig 59259 bp, 56 predicted proteins | sample RushMan_CattailN_6_FD_185557 | JGI IMG/M metagenome (GOLD analysis project Ga0210088, IMG submission 185557) | Wetland microbial communities from San Francisco Bay, California, USA, that impact long-term carbon sequestration -... | ecosystem: Environmental > Aquatic > Marine > Wetlands ... | reverse complement strand
CAATAGGAAAAGGGGGGTTGGGGGGGATTTGAAAAGTGCGCTTGGCAATGAAATCCCCCTTTGAAAAGGGGGACTTTGAATTGCTCCATAACTGGATGAAGACTTCCGCCCGGCTGTACTAGATTCACCATGAAGAGCACGAAAATCATGTGGAAGGGATGGTGCCTGAAAAGAGGGCACCAATTGGCAGGAATTCAATTAGCGGTTGGTTTTCACCAAAAATACGTGTTATACGTGTGCTACGTGCAAACACTGACTGGATCGGGGACAAAGATGAAGCAAAATATCACCTTGAGCCTGGACAAAGAGCTGATTAAGAAGGCGAGAGTCCTTGCCGTACAGAGGCAAATGTCTGTCAGCCGGATGCTTGGGCAGGAATTGGCGGCAATTGTTGAAGATGCCGATCGTTACGAGTGGGCCAAAAGAAAAGGACTTGCAAACCTCGACAAAGGCTTTCACCTCGGAGGAGAGATAGCCGCCACCAGAGAGGAACTGCATGAAAGGCAGAGTATTTGTTGACACCAGCATTTTGATCTACGCTCACGACCGGGATGCCGGACGCAAACACGATGTGGCCGCGGCGCTGCTTGCAAGGCTCTGGGAGGAACGGAATGGAGTCATCAGCACCCAAGTGCTGCAGGAGCTTTATGTGAACGCTACCCGCAAGATCCCGAATCCACTTACTGCTGCACAGGCGCGCAGCGTGATTGAACCCTATCAGACGTGGCATTTGGAGATCAATGACTTTGAGTCCATTCTAACGGCTTCGGAACTGGAAGAGCGACACCGACTGTCATTTTGGGACGCAATGATTGTCGCGGCAGCTTGTCGAGCGAAAGCGCATAAGATCGTGACGGAGGAGCTGAGTCACGGCCAAAAGATTGAAGGAGTGCTGGTGGAGAACCCTTTTATTTAAGCTAACAGTGAGAATACATAAATATTGAAACCTCCCACTCAGCATCCCTTGCGTCTACTATGCGCAAGAAATTCCACACAAACGCTTACCCCACTGGGGCGAGTAAAACTTTTCTCGCTGCAAGCCCTTCATGTCCTTCATGGCAAAAAGCAATGGTCCCGACCTGCTTTGTCCTTTCGGCACCTAGATGACACTCTATCTTTGCCCTTGTTTATTCCCCTGATCATGGGGAACAATGATCTCCACCTGCTCATCACTTGAATTGCCAGACGAGTCCGTACCTATAATCATGACCGTATCAATGCGACCATCCCCAGACCCGGAACGTTCAGATCGCAGCTTGAACGCGATTAAACCGGTTTCTTGATCAATGGAAAGTTCGGTCCAGTCAGGCGACGTATCTCCTTGTCCCAATTCTTCTTGAGGCTCGTTCGAGTTGATACTGGCTGATAGCATCACTATGGAACCGCTATTGTCACCAGCATTTGCTAAAATCTCAAATACTGCCAATTTGTGATTGGGCGGCCAGAGTATGTATCTGTTCGATTCAGGCATCAGAGTTGGAGCTACTGTATTCATTTCATCAACATTAGCAGCAATTATGTGTGCCACAAGACCTGTTTGCTGAACATTCAACGGCTTTTCGCCCCTCAACTTATTCTGAATGACACCAATGCAGCTGCTGGCATCATCGCAATATACGTCGTAATCCGAGATATTACCGAAGGTCAGAGGATCGCCATCGATGTTATGTGCAAGAAGTCCATAGGCATGGAAAAGGCCAACTTGTGCGGCTTGGTCGTTGGTTAGAAGCCATGCGGATCAGGTGAACAAAAGCTGCCGTTTCTTCTTGCACCGGCAACTTCAATATCGAAATCACCGTCCGCACCTGCAGGCCAGAGCTCCGCGCTGCGTTTATGGATTTTCTTCGATCTGTTGGACATACTTGACTCTGCGGTAGAGGCTTAATACTGTTGTACCAAGGTCTTCTTTCCGCGGGAACTTCAGAGTTCCGGATAAGCGGGGCACCCTGGTTCATTTGCACAAAATCTAAGATTAAGAACGAGACATTGGGAGAGGTAAAAAGGAAGGGAAACATGAAGCAAAAAATCGGATTCATCGGCCTTGGGATAATGGGTTCTGCTATGGCGGCAAATATTGCCGGGGCTGGCTATCCATTGACGGTGTACAATCGCACGGCAGGTAAAACTTTGGATTTGGAGAAGTTGGGTGTGCAGGTGGCCAAGACCCCGAAGGCACTGACCGCAGAAAGTGATGTGGTGATCCTTATGCTGACCGATCATGAAGCCGTCGACAACGTGCTTTGGGGACCGGAAGCGGCTGTGGAAGCGGTTACACCCAACAAAACCATCATCAACATGAGTACCGTTAGTCCTATGTATACAAGAGATTTAAAGAAAAGACTTTCATCCAGCGGCGCTTGCTTCATTGACGCTCCGGTGTCCGGAACTAAAAGGCCTGCTGAGGACGGAACGCTGCTGATACTTGCCGGCGGTAACGAGCAGGAGGTTCAAAAACACACCCCATTGTTTGAGACAATGGCAAAGAAGGTGATCTATTGTGGAGAAGCGGGGCAGGGCTCCATGATGAAGATGACGATCAACCTGCTGCTGGGTGTGATGATGGAGGGGGTCTCCGAGACACTCAATTTTGGTAAGATGGGTGGCCTTACCGAAGATGCGATTTTTGACGTGATCTTCTCCGGACCGCTCAATTGCGGTCTCTATCAGGCAAAAGAAAATATGATCAGGAATATGGATTTTCCGACCCAGTTTCCTCTGAAACATATGACCAAAGATCTCAAGTTTGTGGTAGACACAGCCTATGAGACCGGAGCTGCCGTGCCGGCCGCCCATACCATGCTGCACCTCTACCGACTGGGGGTGGGGCAGGAGTGGGGTGACCTGGATATTGCGGCCATACATAAGCTGATTGACTTTCTCTCCCAGACCAGAAAAGGAGGGAGTTATTAGTTCAGATCTGCAATTGCAAAACAAATTCCTTGGGGCCATGGTGGGGAGCGCTCTCGGTGATGCGATCGGGGAGCTTGCTTTCCGCCATCCTGAAAGAAGCCTGCTGGTCGAGGTTGTGCAGGGCAGCGCCGAGCTAGACTACACCGATGATACAGCTATGGCTCTGGGTATTGCAGAGTCGCTGCTGGAAAAAGAAGTATTGGACCAGCAGCATTTGGGCGAAACTTTCCAGCGGAACTTCGAACAAGAGCCCTGGCGTGGTTATGCGCCCGGGCCTCCAACTATTTTTTCACGGGTCAGATCTACGCGCATATCATATGTTGAAGCTGCCAGAAGCCTATTTGACGGATCGGGTTCCTTAGGCAATGGGGCTGCTATGAGGATTGTTCCTGTTGGCTTGTTTTTTCATGATGCAGCCGATCTTTACGATAAAGCAGCGGCGTCGGCGGAGGTTACCCATGCTCATTTGGTGGGGATGGATGGTGCCGCTGTGCAGGCGAAAGCAATTGCCATGGCCGTGGGACTCAATCCTGCAAAAAGGTTTTCACGGCAAACCTTCATGAATGAACTCATCGGCTTTGCCAAAAGCCGAGAAATTAGAAACAAAATGCAACTGGTCGGTCGCTTGCTTGAAGAGAATGCGACACCTCGGGAAGCGGCGGATCAATTAGGGCGGACCGTTTTGATGTCCGAGTCGATGCCCTTCGCAGTCTATAGTTTTCTGAAGTTTCCACAATCATTTAACGAATGCCTCTTTTGTGCGATTCTAAATGGTGGAGACAGAGACACTTTGGGTGCTATGGCCTGCGCCGTAAGCGGTGCTTACCTGGGGCTTGAGGCAATTCCGGAAGCCTGGGTTGCAAAATTGGAAAACAGCCCAAACATTATGCACTTAGCAACTAGTCTGGCGGACAGATGTATCGATGCGGGTTTGTCATGACATACAATGCCTCATGGGCTCGATAAGAAGCTAGGAGGCCGCCCTGGAATTGTCATTTCGAGCCGAAGGCGAAAAATGACAAGATTGGAACGTTGTCTTGGAAGCTATCGAATGAAGGAATCGAAATGGATCGAATTGTCTACTCACCGATCGGTATCATTAGATCTCCCTTCAAAGAGGTTGAGGGTTCGCCCATTCAACCCGGAGGGGCCAAAGGTATCCGCGGATCGGCGGAAATAGATCCGGCATATGCAGAAGGGCTCAACGATCTGGATGGATTCTCCCACATTGTTTTGCTCTATCATTTTCATCTCTCTAAAGGCTTTTCGCTGACAGTAAAACCTTTTCTTGACGACCAGCCGCGCGGGCTGTTTGCGACACGAGCCCCCCGCCGTCCCAACGCGATCGGGTTATCGGTAGTTAGGCTTATCGATAGAGAGAATAGTGTCTTGCACATTGAGGATGTTGATATCATTGATGGTACCCCGCTTTTGGACATAAAACCTTACGTTCCGGAATTCGATATCAAGCAGGTAGAGCGCTGCGGCTGGCTAACCGACAAGGCGAAAGGGGCGGCCAGCGTAAAAGCGGATAAACGATTTGTTTGATATGCGGGCAGGGATGTATTCAGGTTTCTTTTTATGGATTCCCGCTAAAAGAATGCGAGAATGACGGGTCGGGTTCTTTCGCGGGAGTTGCAAACGGAACGTACTTTCTAACTGTTTCCTGGCGGACTGCTGATCATGGCTCCAGCAAATTTTCATCGCAAACCGTTGAACATTGCCCATCGGGGCGCCCGGTCACTGGCGCCCGAAAACACTCTCGCTGCTGCAAGAAAGGCGCTTGAGGTCGGTGCGGACATGTGGGAACTGGATGTCGGCATGAGCGCAGATGGCGAGTTGGTTGTAATTCACGATCTTACTTTGGAGCGAACTTCCGATGTCAAGAGAGTGTATGCGGATCGCAAGCCATGGCGAGTGTGCGATTTTAGTCTGAGAGAGTTGAAGTCTTTGGATTTTGGTTCATGGTTTGTCCGGGAAGATCCGTTCGGCCAAATTGCTGCCCGAAATCTTGCCGAGAAGGAATATGTAAAATATATGGGCGAGCCGATACTCACCCTCCAAGAGGCTTTGGAATTCACTCTCCAGCACCGTTGGCAGGTAAATGTGGAGATTAAGGATCTGACTGGAACTAAAGGTGACTTCAACGTTGTCGAACAGACTATTCATCTGATAGAAGACTTAGGGGCGGAGGCATACGTTATCTTATCTTCCTTCAATCCCGCATATCTTAAAAGGGCAAGCAAAGCCAATTCTAGCATCCCCACCGCCTTGCTGACGGATTTCCCTCAAATGAATCTCATCGCATTATTGGGCGAACTAAAAGCACAAGGCTATCACCCTAGAATAGACGACATGCAGTCCGTTGATGTCAGATTTTTGCAATTGCAGGGCTATGATGTGCGTGTTTGGGTGGTCAATGATGAAGAGACCATGAACGACATGATTGAAAGAGGGGTCAATGCAATTTTCACCGACTTCCCGCAACTCTTGAAGGCGGCTTTGGATGAGCTGCCTTAAGACCATTTTGCCAGGAAGTGGGAATATCGATAGCCATTGCGCTATCTCCCACATCTTAGGAGCAGGTTGTTGCAGCCGGTCCGCTTGACCATCGCGCGGCGACCTCCTAACGTAATGAACAATCAATTTGAGGCTATTGTTTCTGGGCTTGAATTCGTAACTAGTAAAGGCGGCGGAAGTCTTCAACCAGTTATGGAGCAATTCAAAGTCCCCCTTTTCCTAAAAGGGAGATTTAGGGGGATTTCGGTGCCAAGCAAACTTTTCAAATCCCCCCCTACCCCCCTTTTCCTATTGTGGGGGAACTCAAACCGGATGATTACTTGCGCCGAGCAACACTAGTAACACGAGTATAGTGAAGAATCTATTTTCTCTTCGATTTCAGAGTTACCGATTTCATCCCTGTGTAATAAAATCTTATCAAGGAGAAGCCATGATCAAAAAGATTACAGAACTGTTGGGGGCCGAAGCCGATTCTTTATTGAATCATGTTAGCAAGACTATTCGGAAAGAACAATTGCACTTACCAGGCCCCGATTACGTGGATTGTGTGATGGCCTTGTCGGATCGAACTCCATCGGTGCTGCGCAGCATGCAGATGGTCTTCAATCACGGGCGACTGGCCGATACCGGTTATCTTTCCATCCTTCCAGTCGACCAAGGAATAGAACATTCAGCCGGGGCGTCCTTTGCGCCTAACCCGATCTATTTCGACCCTGAGAATATCGTTAAGCTTGCAATGGAGGGAGGATGCAACGCCGTGGCCTCGACTTTGGGGGTGCTTGGGGTGGTCGCAAGAAAGTATGCCCATAAGATCCCCTTCATCGTCAAACTCAACCACAACGAGCTGCTGAGTTACCCGAATCAATATGATCAGATTCTTTTCGCCGATGTGAAACAGGCATTTGACATGGGTGCGGTGGCGGTGGGAGCTACCATTTATTACGGATCGGAAGAAAGCCACAGGCAAATTCAGGAAGTGACGGAATGTTTTCGGTATGCCCATGAATTGGGCATGTTCACCATTCTCTGGGCTTATCTGAGGAACCCTGCATTCAAGGTAAACAAGACGGACTACCATGTCTCCGCAGATTTGACCGGGCAGGCAAACCATCTGGCTGTAACCATTGAAGCCGATATTGTGAAACAAAAGCAGCCCGAGAACAACGGCGGTTTTAAGGCACTGAAGTTCGGTAAAACAGACGAAAGAGTGTACACTGAATTGACGACCGATCATCCCATAGACTTAACACGATACCAGGTTGTCAACTGCTACATGGGAAGAATCGGTTTGATTAACTCCGGAGGGGCTTCCGGCGAAAACGATCTGGCTCAGGCGGTCAGGACTGCCGTGATCAACAAAAGGGCCGGGGGCATGGGGCTCATATCGGGCCGCAAATCATTCCAAAAGCCCATGAAACAGGGTGTCGAGCTATTGAATGCAATACAGGATGTCTATCTTTGCAAAGATGTATCGATCGCTTAGAGACCCGTCTGAGAAATGGGTGGACTAATCATAGTGTGATCCTAAAATGTTGAATGTGACTCTGCTTGTTGCACTGCCGGATGAATACCGATACTTCAAGAGGGCTACCGGGCCATGGCAGATTGTTTGTCGACGACCTTTTCGGAAGTTTCGTTGCTCGGTTGCCGGCAAGCAACTGAATCTAGTGGAAACGGGGATGGGGCGTGACAGGGCAAATCTGGCCTTGCGCTGGATGCTAAAGGAGAACCAGCCCGATATTGTATGTTCTTTTGGATTCGCAGGAAGTATCAATCGCGAGTTTCAAATAGGCCAGGTTACTTATGGGAGCGGCTTTGTTCTTTCGGATGAATGCAATGAGGGTGCTTCCAAAGAGGTGATTCGCTTAGAGTGCTCCGCCGAGGCATGGTTGAACTTTTGTCAAACTCAAGGCCTGAGAGCTGCACAGATTGTTACCGAGGAACGGCCGGAATCAAAGCGTTTGCTAGGCCTTCGTTTCAGGGAAACCTCTTCGGTTGTGGATATGGAAAGCTACTTTATTGCACGATTCACGCAGGAAAAGGGGATACCGTTTGTTTGTTTTAGAGCCATAAGCGATGGGTTTGAGGATGAGATTGATTTTGATTTGGGTGAGATCACCACAGAAGGCCGGGTTAAAGTTGCGAAGGTTTTGCGCCTGCTGGCCCAAAAACCTCATCTTTTGCCGCGATTCTACTCTCTTTGGAGAAAATCCACGCAAGCAGCCCGAGAACTCGGACAAGTCGTTTCTGCCTTTGTGGGGATCCCCTCCTCCACGGTGGATCAATTCATCTCACAATGCCGCCTTACCAAGATTAAATAAGCATGTTCACAGGGATAGGTTTGGAGTCTGCAAAGTCTGCGATATGTTTTGTGATGGACTCGGGAGTAAAATGAGTCTGTTTATAGATCGTAAAGAAGAAAGTAAGAAGGGCCGGAAAGAATATCAGCAGGCAATCTACCGTGGCCAAAAGAATTTCTCCAATCCAGAAGGTAACCGTAATGTTGAACAGAAGGACAGACGCGTAGAGTACGGGACCCAGGAGAGCGATTCCCGGAATGGAATGGAAAATGGTTTTTCTTGCGGGCTCCAAAGCCGACCAGCGATCGAGCATTTGCAGGACCGCAATCATCATGAAACCAACCAGTAACCAACCGATAAAGTTGCTCATGGGTATACCAAAATATATACCGTTTTCCCGATACCCATAAATTTGGCCCAGGAACCAGCGATGCCCCTGCAGTGCTACAGGATCGATGACGATATCCAGAAAGACAAAAAGAAAAGATCCAAGTAGCAGTGTTTGCCAGGATTGGCGAATCCGATGTGTTTCAAATACGAACAAATTCCCCTGGGAGAAGAGTACCGGGCTGAGCAAAAAGATGGCCATGGAATAGCTGCAGTAAGACAGAAAAACGTAGGAGAGAGAATCCATGAAGGGAACTCCGGCAATCCAGAGTTCTTCGGTAATCGTGGAAGGGATATAGAAGTAGTCGCCGTATGGAATTCCCCAGTGAGTCGAGCTATATTCAGAAAACCAGGCTACACCAAAACCGAGTGGCAAATAGAGTAGAGTGCGTCGCCAACCGATCTGGGTTGATCCGGCAATCAGATAAACCAGTAGGAACAAGAAAACGTAAGGGCGCAGCAGAACAGTCCCAAAAAACAAGCGTAAAAACTCAGGCATGAAGATTCCACTCAACCATCCGCAGTAAATCTTTGCCGTTCATTTCCCTTATCACCGTCGGCTCAAAACCGCAGTGCACCATACACTGTGCGCAGCGGGGATCTTTGCCCGAGGCATAATGCTCCCAGTCGGTTTTCGCGATAAGCTCCCTATAGGTGGGGTAGTGAGTGTCCGTGATCAAATAGCAGGGAGATTTCCAGCCTCGAATATTCCGGGTAGGACTTCCCCATGGAGTGCACTTCAGGGGTCGATTACCTGCGAGGAAGTCCATATAGATTGGATTGCTGATCAAAGGAAAGCGTTTCTGCCATTTGCGGATCTCATTGAACTTCTGGGTTATTTCCTGACGGTTGAGGAAAACATCCCGCTCCACTTTTTCATAGCTGAACCCCGGAGCCACAAGGATTCCATCGACACCCGCCTCGGCCAGTTGTGTAAAAAGTTGCTCCAAGTCTTTGACGTCGGTTTCACGATACACGGTGGTGTTGGTGCTGACGCGAAATCCCTTCTCCTTGGCGGCCTTAACCCCTGCAAGAGCCTTCTTGAATCCTCCTTTGCGGCCGATGATTTGGTCGTGGACCGCTTCAGTGCCGTCAAAATGAATGTTCCAGGTAAAGCGAGGGTTAGGGCTGAAGAGGGACAGAGTATCTTCCAACAAGAGACCGTTGGAGCAGAAGTAAATGTGTTTGCGGCGGCGCAGCACTTCCCTTACCAGTCCCTGAATATGGGAGTACAATAAAGGTTCACCTCCGGTAATGGTAACGACTGGCGAACCTGCTTCATCCACCGACTGAAGGCACTCCTCCATCGTCATTTCATGCTGCAGCGTGCTGGAATATTCAATTATTCTGCCGCAGCCGGAGCAAGTAAGGTTGCATCGGTGAGTGGGTTCCAGCATGAGCACCAAAGGAAAGTGCGCATCCTTGTAAATTCTTTTTTTGAGCAGGTAGGTTGTCATTGATGCATAAAGTGACATGGGAAAACGCATGTTTTGTTACCTTCCGAATGTTGACAATCACATTAGCAACTTCTCAATAATTATGGGCAGACCGGCTGCGTGTGAGACGAAAGCCATTATCGACTGCCCAATGTATTGAAAAGCTACACAAATTACGGCTAAGTCTTACGGACTTATCGGCAATGCGCGGGAAACTCCATTGCTTGTGGTAGCTCAAACACTTTAAAATAGCTCAATACCCCGACGTTTGGCCACGATAAAATAACACCGGCATTTTTTCACGCAACCCCCCAGGTCGTCTTCACGCGTCTCGGTTTCTCATGCTTCACAATCGGGCAGGCCGGACTGTTAGCGATTGACGTAGCCGTTATCCTTGTACCACCGGACAGCTTCCTCAAGAGCAACAGTCACCGGTGTCTGGGGGAGTCCTAATTCTCTTACCGATTTGTCCGATTTAAAAAACATATAGCGATGCGCCATTTTGACACCTTCACGGGGAATTAAAGGTTCGCTGCCCGTCAGGCGCGAAATCACTTCATTTAAGTATGAGAGATAAAGCACCGGACGGTGCGGAAGTCGAAATCGCGGGGCCGGAATATTTGTAATCTTCTCCAACAGTCGAAATATCTCAGCCAAAGTCAGGTTTTCGTTTCCGAGGATATATTTTTCTCCAATCTTGCCTTTATCCAGCGCTAACAGATGACCGTAGGCTACATCTCGAACATGAACAATATTTAGTCCGGTGTTTAAATACGCCGGCATTTTCCCATTGAGAAAATCAACAATGATCTTGCCGGTTGGGGTTGGCTTATGATCACCGGGTCCAATAGGTGTGCTGGGGTTCACAATGATCACCGGAAGTCCCAGCCGAAAAAATTCCTCTGCCTTGCGCTCCGCCAAAAATTTCGAGCGCTTATAGTGACCGACCATGTCCTGCAGCCTCACGGGCGTCTCTTCGTCGGCAGGCGTGCCGTCAGAGTTCAACCCCAGAGCACCTACGCTGCTGGTGTAGACTAACCGATTGACACCTTGCGTCAGTGCAGCTCGAAGCACATTGGCCGTGCCATTGACGTTATTGTCATAAATTTCCTTTGGATTTCTGGCCCAGAGACGATAATCGGCGGCTACATGAAACACCGTTTCGCATCCTGCCATGGCCCGATAAACACGATCAGAATCGCGCAGATCGCCTTGTCGCCAATCAATTTCCTCTGCAGGCAGCCAGACCTGAGTGGATTGTTCTCTCCGCAAGGCTCGAACGCCCCAGCCTCTTTCCAGTAGCTGAATTGCGACATGGCTGCCGATGAAGCCGGTTGCACCTGTTAAAAATGCCGTTGGCATGCTTAGATCCTGTAAACGGAAATTGACTTCGGACTATTCTTTCTGACTCACGCCCCTATTAAGGTAGATTTCATTGTGACTCTCGTAACGGGGCATCTACTTTTGTGGACCAAAACCCGCACTCCCGGAGAAGTGGACTGCATCCGTCGGCCTGCCGCGTTCGTTGCGTCCACCATATAACAGAACGACCGAGTGTATTCAATCCACATGTTTACCAGGAGGTGCCGCTTAATTTTAAATAATTCGGCGGAAAGCGGTAAGCAATAACCACCCTGAGCGGAGTCCGTGATCCCCCGGTAAACCTTTTTTGTTGACACAAAATAAAGCGTAGAGTACAGACTTGACATTCTACCATATTCGAAGGCACAAAAACCCGCTTTTTGCTTTAAACGTAGGTGGAAGTAGGCGAAACTTCATGAACTTCATGAAAAGGAGGTAAGGATGCAAAAGAAAGGTCTTCTGGCTCTAATGTTGGTAACATCGTTTGTGTTCTTTGGCTTGGTCGGACAAGGAATGGCTGCCGACACCATTAAAATAGGCGCATATCTGCCAATGACCGGGGCGGTTGCAGCCTACGGCGAAATGGAGAATAACGGAATTGAAATTGCCCGCAGCATGGAACCAGAAGTGTTGGGAAAAAAGATTGAAGTGATTTTGGTGGACACCAAGAGCGACAAAATCGAGGCTGCCAATGCGGTGACTCTTTTGGTCGAGAAGGAAAAAGTAGTTGGTATCCTCGGTGAAGCCATCAGCGGCAATACCATGGCTGGCAACCCGATCTCCGAAGCAGCCAAGATACCTTCAGTGAGCCCCACTGCAACGAATCCTCTGGTGAATCAAGGTAAGAAGTATGCCTTCCGCGCCTGCTTCATTGATCCATTCCAGGGGGAAGTTGCTGCTCGTTTTGCTCTGAACGAACTTAAGGCCAAGACTGCTGCTGTAATCATTGATATAGCTCAGGATTACTGTGTCGGCCTGGGTAATTTCTTCGTTAAAGAATATGTAAAAGGCGGAGGCAAAATTGTCTCAACGACCTACATTCAGACCGGTGATCAGGACTTTTCAGCTCAGCTGTCCGCGGTGCAGGCTGCAAAACCCGATATTATTTATGCACCCAATTACTATACTGAAGATGCTCTGATGGCGAAACAGGCTCGCGACCTGGGCATCAAGGCTCCCATTTTGACTGGCGACGGCGCCCAGGCGGACGCCCTGATCGAAATCGGCGGAGCCGCCGTGGAAGGAATGTATTTTACCGGTCATTTCCATAAAGACGCTGCTACTACGGAACGATCCAAAGAATACATCAAACTTTTTGAGAAAAGATTCAACAAGGAAGCCGATGCTTTCGGGGCTCTCGGAGCCGATGCCTATTTCCTGCTCGTGGATGCCATTAAGCGGGCGGGTTCCACCGATGGCACAAAAGTTCGGGATGCTCTGCAAGGCACGAAAGACTTCAAGGGAGTATCCGGTGTGATTACCATGGGACCGGATGGCAATCCAATTAAAAGTATGGTGATCAACAAAGTCCAAGATGGCAAGTTTGTTTACGTTACCACGGTTAATCCTTAGCCGAGCGAGTCAAATCGGTGATTAAGGCTAACTGTGGTCGCCGCGTTTTTGCCAACGGGCACAAAAGCTCCCAATGACACAAAGCACATAGTTGACAGCTGGAATGGAGGCAGGGTAGGCACTTAGTCTACCCTGCCTTTTTTAGGCAGAAAGCCAACGAAAAATCTAACTGGTTATCGGCAAGACCTCCAGAAAATGTCTCTAGCCCGATATGCTGCTTGTTTTCTTAAGTCAACAAGATGTCCCACCTGGGGAAGGGCGAATGAGGTTTACCGGATCACCTTCGACTGTGCCTTTACTTTGTTGCAATTTGCACTCTTAGCGAGCTGAGGTCCGAGCGCAAAGTATTTGGAGCGCAGCCTTCATGCTCTGAGTTCATTAGGCGATCTCGCAAAAGGACTTTATGTGACAGGGACAATCCTATTTCAGCAAATAATCAATGGGATCTCGCTGGGAAGCTTGTACGGCTTGGTCGCCATCGGATACACGATGGTGTATGGCATCTTGCGATTGATCAACTTCGCTCACGGCGACCTGCTGATGTTCGCGGCCTACACGGCTATTTATTTGATCGGCATCTTTGCGCTTCCATGGTATATCAGCTTTCCGCTGGCGCTGGTGATTACAGGATTAATGGGAATCGTGCTGGACCGGTGCGCTTACAGGCCGCTCCGCGATGCGCCAAGGATTTCACTGCTCATTTCCGCCATCGGCGCGTCTTTCCTGCTGGAGAATCTGGCCATTGTGATTATCGGCGGTATTCCGAAAGGGTTCCCCAGGCCAACGATGTTCGATCACGTCATAACGATCATGGGTGTCCGAGTGCAGGTTTTGACCTTGTACACGCCGGTCATCACAATCGTTTTGTTGCTGGGACTGCTGTATATCATCTATCGAACCAAGGTTGGCAAAGCCATGCGCGCCGCTTCAAAAGACTTCGAAGCCACTCGCCTGATGGGTATCAATCTGGACCAGGTCATCGCCATCACTTTTTTTCTCGGGTCGTTCTTGGCCGCCGCAGGCGGTATCATGTGGGCGATGAAATATCCACAAGTCAACCCGTTCATGGGCGTTTTCCCCGGACTCAAAGCTTTTATTGCTGCCGTGCTGGGTGGGATAGGCAATATCGTCGGTGCCGTCATCGGCGGATTTCTGCTGGGGTTGGGCGAGATTATGATTGTGGCCCTTTTCCCGGAGTTGTCGCAGTACAAAGATGCTTTTGCTTTCGTTATTCTAATTTTGGTCCTGTTGTTTCGGCCGACCGGTATAATGGGGGAACCCATGATCGACAAGACCTAGTCTTTTTTAGGAATGGTATCGTTGTCACATGATACTTACCGATTACTGGCTATAGCAAAACCTCCCTGCCGTCAACGGAGGGAATCTTATCGGAGTTTTGAGTTAGTTGCTTGGAACTATAAGGAATGAAGGATGAGCAAGGAGAGACGGAACCTGCTGCTAAACATCATGAGCATCATTCTGCTGTTCGTGGTTCTTTTCCTGTTCAATACATATGGGACTAACTATCAGATTCGCATCCTGAATAATATGGCCGTGTTTATTACGCTCGCCGTAAGCTACAATTTGGTGAACGGTATCTGTGGGATACTGCACCTTGGTCCCAACGCTTTCATAACAATCGGTGCCTACACGTCTGCTTTACTCACCATGAGTGCAGCTGAAAAACAGATGACTTATATCATTGTGCCGTTGATCTGGCCGCTCAATGTTTTGCATACGCCTTTCGTTATATCGCTTTTATTGGGCGGTCTGATGGCGACGGTGTTTGCCTATGTCATCAGCTTCCCGGTTTTTCGTGTGCGAGGAGATTACCTGGCAATCGTAACTCTCGGATTCGGTGAAGTGATACGGGTCCTCGCAAACGCCTTGCAAAGCGTTACCAACGGACCGCTAGGACTCAAAGGATTGGTGCCTTATACCAATCTCTGGTGGTCTTGGGGAATCGCCGTAGTTACAATCGTAGCGGTCACTAAATTGATCAACAGCAGTTATGGGCGGGCGATGAAATCTATTCGAGAGGATGAAATTGCCGCCCGTGCCATGGGTATAGATCCGTACAAGCACCTCCTTATGGCGTTTCTGATTAGCGCTTTCTTCTCGGGTATCGCAGGGGGATTGCTGGCTCATTTGATCACTACCATCTCACCGACCTTATTTACATTTTTTCTGACCTTCAATTTGCTCATTATCATTGTGGTGGGAGGCTTGGGAAGCACAACCGGGGCGGTCATCGGTGCGGCGCTGTTTGCCTGGGGTGGAGAAGCTCTGCGGGTGGTGGAACGCCCAACCGATCTTGGATTCCTCAAAATTCCGGGTATCCCCGGTATGCGCATGGTTATTTTCAGCATTATCCTCATGTTGGTCATTATCTTCGCTCGCCAGGGTATAATGGGGCGCCATGAATTCAGCTGGGATTGGCTGTTCTCAAAGTTAGGCAGGAAAGAGAGGGGACTTTAGGAATTCCCATGGATGATTTCTTCCAACTGGACGACCTGGTAATGCAATTCGGCGGTCTGACCGCGGTAAACGATTTCTCCATTAAGCTGAGGCCCGGAGAACTGGTGGGATTGATCGGACCTAACGGTGCCGGGAAAACCACGGTTTTTAATATGATCACAGGTTTCCTGACGCCGACTTCAGGGCGAGTGATCTGGCAAGAAAATGAGATTACCGGATTTCCCGTTCACAAGGTTACTGAGCAAGGCATTGCCCGGACCTTCCAAAACATCAGACTATTCACGGACTTGACAGTTTTGGAAAATGTGATGATCTCATTTCATCAACGCATACGAACATATTTCTGGGAAGCAATGTTCGGGTTTCCCACCTATAAGCGTGAAGAGAAAAGAATTCGCGATAGGGCCATGGAGTTTTTGCAGGATTTAGGGCTGGCCCATCTTTCCAAAGAGAAAGCAGGTGGATTGGCTTATGGGCAGCAGAGGCGCCTGGAAATCGCCAGGGCTCTAGCAACCCGTCCCAAGTTGCTGTTGCTGGATGAACCAGCGGCAGGCATGAATCCTCAGGAAACCAACGAGCTTGCTGTGTTGGTGCGTGAACTTCGGGACAAACATTCGCTTACTATATTTTTGATTGAACATGATATGAAATTCGTCATGGGCCTTTGTGAAAGAATGAAAGTGCTGGATTATGGCATTACGATCGCCGAAGGGACCCCAGCAGAGATTCAGAGCAATCCGGCCGTAATCAAAGCCTACCTGGGCGAACCGAAGTAATAAAAGCAGACTTGGAGAATCACCGAATGCTTAAAGTTGAGAACCTGCATGTCTACTACGGAGGAATCCACGCATTGAAGGGTATTCATCTTTCCGTAGAGAAGGGACAGATTGTGACTCTTATTGGAGCTAATGGCGCCGGTAAGAGCACCACTTTGCGGACTATCGTCGGGTTGGAGAGGCCGCGTTCGGGTTCGGTGAAGTTTCTCGAAAACGAGACTACGCGGTTGAGTACTCACCAAATAATAAAGAAGGGCATAGGGATAGCTCCGGAAGGTCGGCGGGTTTTCCCGAATCTGACCGTCTTGGAAAATCTGGAACTGGGTGCGTATAATACCAGCCACAAGGATTTTGAAAGCAGTTTGGACTGGGTGTATACGTTATTTCCCAGGTTAAAGGAACGACTCAAGCAGCTGGCGGGGACTCTAAGCGGCGGAGAGCAGCAAATGCTGGCTCTGGGGAGAGCGCTTATGAGCAGGCCTGCCCTGGTGCTGCTGGATGAACCTTCACTTGGATTGGCTCCCCTGATCGTCGAGGAGGTGTTTAACACGATCCAGACGATCAATAAGCAGGGAGCTACAATTTTGCTGGTGGAACAAAATGCAATGGCGGCTCTTCACGTTGCCAACTATGCCTATGTGTTGGAAACGGGCAGTGTGACTTTGGAAGGACCCGGACAACAACTTTTGCAGGATGAGCGCGTTCGTAAAGCCTACCTTGGGGAAGACTAGCGGCCCGCTTTCCAGCACTCCTCTCAAAAAACAGTTCCCTTGACTTTTGAGTCTGTCTTTTCAGTTTAACTAACCATAATCTTTGTTTAAAATTTACAAGAGTGCCAGTTCCGACTAGCCGTGAGGTTCAAAATTGTCTATTTAATTTGTGAGTCTCAGCACTATATTATGCAAGTCCGCACTCTAAAAGATGTGAAGTAAGGATTTCAGCCAGCTGATTTTAAACTTGAACGAACTGGACCGGGAACCCCAAAGTATATGTTGTCCCATTTCTAATGCAGCGCAGGGCTTCAGGCCTGCATGGTCGATGACCGTTGAGGGCCCCGACTGGCGAAACAGGACGGGGATTTTCGTTCTCTCTGGTGTCCCCTGGTTTAATAACGAGCTTTTTATGCGACAGCAAAACCTCTTCGAAGAGCAAGTTGAGCGAGAACTGGAATCAATGGCTCCACTGGCGGACAGAATTCGACCAAGGAGTCTAGATGAGTTTGTTGGTCAGACTCATCTGTTGGGTTCAGGCCGTATTTTGGATCGTCTGCTATCCAGCCGGCAACTGCAGTCGTTGATTCTATGGGGTCCTCCGGGTTGCGGCAAGACGACTCTCGCTCGCCTGATCACCAATCATACTCAAACTCATCTAATATCGCTGTCAGCTGTCACAGCAGGTACTCGAGAAATTCGCGCCGCAGTGGAAGAGGCCAAGCTGGTTTGGATGAAAGCCAAGAAGCGTACCTGGCTTTTTATGGATGAAATCCATAGATTGAACAAAGCTCAGCAGGATTCCCTCTTGCCCCATGTAGAGCACGGGACTCTGATTCTTCTTGGGGCCACTACGGAGAATCCTTCATTTGAGGTGATTCGCCCACTTCTGTCGAGAACTCGAGTACTAATTCTGGAACCGTTGCTCGAAGCGGAACTCCGGATCATAGTGTACCGGGCACTGGACGATGAAGAAAGAGGGCTGGGAAGTTTCTCGGCAAGTTTGAGTCCGGATGCAGCAACATATCTGCTGGCTGCCTGTGGTGGAGATGCTCGGGTTGCTCTGAGTGTTCTGGATATTGCCGTACGGTCTACTCCTTCCGATGAGCACGGACGACGTTTGATTGGACTGACCGCGATAAAAGAGGCCATGCAGAGGCCCGCCGTACATTATGATAAAGGAGGTGAAGAGCATTTCAACCTGATATCGGCACTTCATAAAAGTGTGCGTGGAAGCGACCCTGACGCCAGCCTTTATTGGCTGGCGAGAATGCTGGAAGCGGGTGAGGATCCCCTCTATATTGCCCGCCGACTGGTAAGAATGGCCTCGGAAGATGTTGGTTTGGCTGATCCCTTTGCGTTGGTGCAGGCCATGAGCGCAATGCAGTCTTACCAGCTGCTGGGAAGCCCCGAAGGTGATCTGGCTCTTGCTCAGGCGGCTGTCTACCTCGCTCTGGCGCCCAAAAGCAACAGCGTTTACACGGCTCTGGGTAAGGCTCGCGATACGGCTAAGAGAACCGGCTATGCCACGGTTCCTTTACATCTTCGCAACGCCCCTACCGATCTGCTGAAGAAATCCGGTTATGGGAGAGGTTACGTTTACCCACATGACGATCCTAGCGGGTGGGTTGCAGAAGGATATTTGCCGGAGGCTCTGGTGGAGGAATCATTTTATAATCCGACGACTAGAGGTTGGGAGGGGAAGTGGCGGCAACTACTAGCCAAGAGACGTCAACAGGTAGCGAGGGAGAAAGCCTCAAATCCAAACCAAGAGCAGCTGAACCCGATAAGCAAGCATGAAGAACTTAAAAAATAAAAGAAGAGATCTGGAATCTTTTAAACCGTTTAAGCTCGTTAAGTACCTTTCTGTTTCGAGTCTGGTGGTCATTCTGGTGAGCACCCTTTTATTGTCTTCTTTCATTACACAGCGGGTCAAGGCAATTTTACTGCAAAAAAGCGAACAATATGCGTATCTTTTAGCTGAAAACATTAATCATCAGGTTTTTTTCGAATTTACTTTGCCCACCTTGATTGTGGACGGGGCGATTCGTCTGAGCCGAAAGAGTCAATATGAAAGACTCGACAAAGTTGTGAGGAACACGATTCACGGTTTTTCTGTTGAGCGCGTGAACATCTATGATCCCGATCAGGTACTCACCTATAGCACTGTACCCGGCAATATAGGAACCAAAGGCGACCTGGGGGAGCCTTTTCAAAAAGCCTTGAAAGACGAGTCCGTTTCCTTTCTGGTGGGAGAGGGCGGTTCTTTTTTGGGTTTTGACTGGAATGGCGGGGTTCGCCAACTGAAGACCTATCTTCCCATGTGGGAGGAACTCCCCATGAGTTTGAAGAAAGGCAAAGTCCTGGGGGTCTTTGAAATCACTCAAGACATGACGCGCGAATATGAATCCATCCACCGCTTTCAACTCATAATAATACTCAGTTTCATGGTTTTTGTCGGAGTGCTCTTTACTACTATAATTCTAATAGCTAGAAGAGCAGATACAATCATAGCGGCTCGAACTTCGGAACGTAACAAATTGGAGGATCAACTTCATCAGGCAGAGCGAATGGCGGCTTTGGGAGAAATGGTGGCGGGTGTTTCACACGAAATCCGCAATCCTTTGGGAATAATTCGCACCACGGCCGAGCTGCTCCGGAGTCGTGCGGAAGACGAGCGGCAAAAGCGATTCTCGGCAATAATCGTGGAAGAATCAACTCGCTTGAATGATATCCTGACGGAATTCCTGGACTTTGCGAGGCCGAAGACGCTTTCTCCATCGCACTGTCGCATTGAGGATATCCTCGAGAAGAATTTAAGCGTGTTGGATCCTGAGTGCCAGAAGCTTGGAGTGCAGGTGGAAAGGCGCTATGAGACCGGCAAGTACACAATGGAAGCGGATCGCGATATGCTCTACAGAGCCTTCGTCAACCTTTTCTCCAATGCCATGCAAGCCATGCCGCAAGGAGGAGTTCTGGTCGTTAGAACTGCATTTGTAAACGGCAAAGGTGGACTGCCTCAGCTCGAGGTGCAAGTCAGGGATTCAGGGCAGGGTATCCCCTTGGACATACAAAAAAAGATTTTCAATCCTTTCTTTACGACTCATGAAACGGGCACAGGATTGGGACTTGCTATTGTCCAAAGCATAATTGACAGTCATAATGGCGATATAGAAATCGAAAGCCAGGAAGGGGAGGGTACTGCTATAATTATAAGACTGCCCCTGTTTCAGCCCGGTCCAACGGATATTGAAGAAGTGACGGTATAATTCATTATGGAAACTATTCTCATTGTCGATGACGAAAAAAACTATTTATTAGTCCTGGAGGATATGCTTCTAGAAGAGGGCTACCAAGTAGTTACCGCAGATTCAGCGCAAAAGGGTCTTGCCATCGCTGAGGATCATGAACTAGATGCCGTGATTACTGATATGAAGATGCCCGGGATGGACGGGATTGCTCTTTTTGAGTCCATCCACGGGCGCTTTCCAGATATTCCGGTTATCATGATGACTGCCTACGGTACCCAGGAAAAAGCCCTGGAGGCTATGAAAAGGGGCGCTTTCGATTATATTTTTAAGCCATTCGAGAATGAACAGTTCAAATTTACCATACGCAAAGCTATCGACCATCACCGCCTGGTTCTGCAGAATCGCTATTTGACCAAGGAACTCCACGGACGGTATCAATTCAGCAACATTATCGGCAAGAGTGCCTCTATGCAGCGCATTTTCCAGCTGATTGAAAAAGTTGCGCCGAGCAAGGCTACCGTGCTGATCACGGGCGAATCGGGTACGGGTAAGGAACTGATTGCCAAGGCTATCCATTTCAATAGTCCGCGCAAGGATCTCCCGTTCATTTCGGTGAATTGCGGAGCTTTGCCTGAAAACCTGCTGGAAAGCGAGCTCTTTGGGCATGAAAAGGGAGCGTTCAGTGGAGCAGTAAATCAGCGCAAGGGACGCTTTGAACTTGCTCATGAAGGGACGTTGTTTCTTGATGAAATCAGTGAGATGTCCCCGCCGTTGCAGGTAAAACTTCTCCGGGTGTTGCAGGAAATGGAATTCGAGCGGGTGGGCAGCAGTCGGAGCATGAAGGTGGATGTGCGCGTTGTGGCAGCTTCCAACCGCAATTTAAAGTTAGAAGTTGCAGAAGGCCGATTTCGCTCCGATCTCTTTTATCGTTTAAATGTAGTCCATATCCTGATACCTGCTCTGCGCGAACGAACCGATGATATTCCGCCTTTGGTAAATCACTTTCTGAGCAAATACAGCGAGGAAAGCGGCCGTTCCCCGCTTACCATTCACCCCGAGGCGATGCGCCTGTTGCTTGACTATCATTGGCCGGGGAACATTCGGGAGCTGGAGAATGTAATCGAACGCGCCGTTATTCTCTGCACAGGTGAACAGATTCTGGCGACAGATCTTCCATCCGAGGTTAGAGAACCAGGCCAGGTCGCAAAACCAGCCTCGTCGGGCGGTGTTGAACCACGGGAAAAAGGAACTGGATGGACTGCCGACGCGCAGGGTTTGCCCGAGCTCGACCCGGGTGAGAGGATCCCCCAATGGGGGTTGAAACCGCGCCAGCTGAGGGCGTTCGATTTTCTGAAAAGTCATGGTTTTATAACCAATAAATACTATTCTCAGCTAAATGACATTTCCGAGCGCCAGGCCTTGAGAGAACTAAATGAACTGGTGGATTCCGGGCTGCTCACGCGCATTGGCAAGGGCCGTGCCTGTCGCTATGTTCTGGGCGAAGATAATCGGCACTTTCCGCTTTCCTGACACGGTTGGGTGAAAGGCGCCGCCATGCTGCGGCACACTCATGACCGCAAACGAGCCGCTAAGCATGCACAACAGGTGACCTTTGATTTACACGGGTCTTGTGATTTTATCCAAGGAAGGGATCCTTGGCCGTGCACCCTTTTTTGAACCGACTGGAACTTGACCATCCACCCTCTGGCACCTGATTAGAGTAAACCACGACACAGACCGCAATCCTTACCGCTGCTTCCTTCCGGACCTGACGGGGTTCGGACCCGCCTGTTGCGCGGTGTCCAATCGGCATCAGAGTTAGAAACGGCCAGCCCAGCACAAGCCCTCACAAAGGGCCTTCAACCCCGCTAAGCGGATTTCGGGTTACAAGGCACCGCTAACTCCCCATCTAGCACGACCAAGGTAATAGTCGCAAAAAGTAGTGATCTTTTATCACATTATCGCATCACTGACAACCGATTAGCTGGGATGCTGAAATTCAATCGGACCAATCCGGCATTTTCCGGCGAAAACCGGCTAAGCTCCGTCCAGCAGCCGGCATTGAGAGGATTCGAGCGCTAACAGATCTCGCAAGGTAGGTATGGTTGTTCCGCAGGTAAGATGCCACCAACCACCGATATAAATGGCCCGCTCAGGGAGGCGTTGCGCTATTTTATGCTTGATTCTCGAAGCCATTAGTCGTTCGCGTTCAGCCCAGAATTCGATTTCTTCCGCTCCTTTCATTGCTGGAAGCCGACCGGCTGAATTCTCGGATGCTGCTACGGTTCTTCCGGCAAGTTGGTAGGTTTCATTCATCGAAGTAAGTTCTAAAGGCAAGCCGAGCAGGGTTTGTAAATTGCCGACGGAAATCAGTTCGGCCCAACCGGCGATGCACTCACGACTGAAAATTGAAGAATCAACCAGAGCAATTTCGACACTTCGCTTTTTTGAATAACTTGCTGCCGCCCGATATTCGAAGGGCAGTGATATCTGATTGAAGATACTTACGATTTGCGGATTGGTTCGCGCATGAGCAAGGGATATGCCATGATATTTCGCTGCCTTACGGAGGTTGCAACGCAAAATTTTGCGAAGTCGCCGGCGGTTCTTCCGGCGGTATCTATAGCCGAATGGACTGAGTTCGACCAAGATTGAATCTGGGCGCACTCGCTCGAACAAAGAAAGAGACTTCCTGAATCCTTCCGGATCGCCATGGACTGTGCCCACGAATAGAACTGATGCTGTTACGCTGTGCTCCATGCGCTTTACGACAAGGCGGTCAAGAGTTCCTCGAAATGGCTGATATGCAAGTGTGCTCTGAGTTTGGAGTTTTTGTAAGCGACAAAAAATACACCCGTTGCCGCAGCCAGAGCCTCATCCACTGCAGAGTCTCCAACATACAAAACTTCATTGGATGAAGCCGAGAAAGTCTCTAATATTCTTTCCATGCTCTCCGGGTGCGGCTTTGGATAACGCACATCGGAAGCGGAAACGACCAGGTCAAAGTATTTGTCCAGGTCGAAGTGGGCGAGTATGTCTCTGGTGGAGACAGTCCGATTTGTTGCCAACGCGACCCGATATGACTTCTTAACGAATTCCAGGATTTCTTTGAGGCCGGGTTCGCACTGCATGTAGTCGTTGAATTGGCTGAAATCTATCGTTTGACAATAACTTATGGCTTTGTCGTATTGAGGTCCCGGACCCAGAAGGTAGAACAACGATTCGCGAACAGTGTGCATATGAATATATTCTCGCTGTTCCTGGCGAACGCCGGCGTGGCCGACATGTTCCATCACGTGGCTATAAAATCGCACGTTGGCTTCTTTGGAATCGAACAGAACTCCATCACAATCGAAAGCAACGACTTTAATCGCGTTGAAGCGCACCAAGTTTTCCTGAGTATCTGAAAAAAGTTGAACTTTACTCATGATAATCAATCTTAGACCCGGGGTTAGAAGTTGAGAGACTAATCGTCAAACTTTACAAAGCCTTACTTATAGAATAGGCTGGCGAGTGTCAAGCAAACGCAAAAAGAGCTTAAAGGCACGGGCCAACCAATTTGCTGAATAACAATCTTAACCGGACTATGCAGAAAATGTAAGAGAGTGCCCCTATGGATTATTATTATGATTACCTCGTGATTGGCAGTGGAATCGCCGGCCTAAGCTTTGCCCTGAAGGCTGCAAAACAAGGCACGGTAGCTGTAGTGACCAAAAAAGACCGACTGGAGACAAGCACAAATTATGCTCAGGGAGGAATTGCCTCAGTCCTCGGGCCGGACGATTCCTTTCAGCTTCATCTGCAGGACACCCTCAATGCCGGCGACGGGCTGTGCCATCAGGATGTGGTGGAAACCGTTGTTCGATCGGGGCCGGATCGAATCCGTGAGTTAATCGAATTGGGGGTTCAATTCAATCCAAACTCATCGGGAGGCGCATCTTTTGATCTTGGGCGAGAAGGCGGCCACAGTCGCAACCGCATTATTCATGCCCAGGACATGACCGGGCAGGCCGTGGAAAGAGCCCTGGTGGCTGCGGCCGAATCGAATCCGAATATTCAAATCTATGAGAACCGACTTGCGCTGGATTTGATCGTAGAAGAGCACTCAATCCGGGCAGGTTCCATCCCCGTGCGACAGGAAAGCATCTGCCGAGGGGCATATGTTCTGGACAGTGCCGGCGGAGAAATCCACAATTTTCTCGCAAACGTCGTGTTGCTCTGCACCGGGGGAACGGGCAAGATCTATCTCTACACGAGTAATCCTGACGTGGCTACGGGGGATGGTGTTGCCATTGCGTACAGGGCCGGCGCCAGACTCGCTAATCTTGAATTTGTGCAGTTCCATCCTACCTGTCTGTACCATCCCCAGGCGAAGAACTTCCTGATTTCAGAAGCTGTGAGAGGAGAGGGTGGGCGTCTTATAGACAGGCGCGGTCGAGCGTTCATGGAGGATTACCATCCTCTGAAAGACCTTGCCTTTCGAGATGTGGTCGCTCGGGCCATTGATACTGAAATGAAAAAGACGGGAGATGACTGTGTTTTTCTGGATATCACTCACCTCGATCCAACTTTCTTGAAGAAGCGCTTTCCGAACATATATCAGAAATGCCTTTCTTTCGGCATCGACATCATAAAAGATCCCATACCGGTGGTTCCGGCGGCGCATTATATGTGCGGCGGAATTGTCACCGACCAACACGGCCAGACATCATTGAAAAAGCTTTATGCGATAGGGGAATGTGCGTGTACGGGTCTGCACGGAGCAAACCGATTGGCCAGCAACTCTCTGCTTGAGGCGATGGTGTTCGCTCACGAGGCAGCGCTTCACTGCTCCGCTCATTTGGAGGAATGGCGAAAGCTGGAAAGCCCCCAAGTTCCTAAATGGGTGAGACCGGCACAGGAGGAGCGCAGCAACGCTCAGAGTGAAATGGTGCTCATTGCCCATAACTGGGATATTATTCGTCGTCTTATGTGGAACTATGTGGGCATAGTTAGAACAGACAATAGGCTTGCACTGGCAAGAAATCATATGGCACAGATTCGTCACGAGATAAAAGAGCACATGCCTTATATTAAGGTCAACAATGACCTGGTCGAACTGCAGAACCTGGCTCTGGTGGCGGAGCTAATCATACGCTGCGCGATTCGGCGCAAGGAGAGCAGGGGCCTGCACTATAATCTGGACCACCCCAGGAAGGACGATGTGAACTGCCGACACGACACGATCCTGCAGTATCGAGCGGAGGACTTCCTTTACTCTGCGCTGGATTGGAAAAAAGTCCTGATAGAAAAAGATGGCTGATTCATACAACGATGCTCTTTAAGTGAGTCCTAAATTTAGTGATCCTATTGAAATTCTCACGTCATGCCGGCGCAGTACCGCCTATATTTGTGGCGCCATCTTGGACCCGGCATCCAGTGGGTAGAGCTTTCCCCATGCGCGGGCGTGGTTACCAAAGGTCTCCTTGATGTCAAAAGGGGATTCAGGGGGATTTCGCAAACCCGCAGAAAGGCATATTATAGATGCAATCCGATCGCGATGTTATCTGGTTGGCTGCGACTCCAATGTCTCCGCATCCATTATAGGACTGTTCGGTGGGGCTTCGAGCAGGCGCCGGGAGTTTTGCTCCACGCGCATGGTGAGGACGCCGCCCATGAAGCTGATCTCATAATTGCGGTCCGAAAGATCGACTCTGCTGATGGCCTCCCGCAACCTCTGAAACTGTCTGCGGGCCTTGCGATAGATGTAGACACAGCCGGCGATGCCCAATATCAGTGCAGCCAGGAAAACCCACATGGGTGTCGCAAGCACCTTGCCAATGGCCATGATGATGCCGACCAGCGCCAGAACAAAAAAAACCTGCAAAATAATAATCAAGTACAGATAGAAGATACCCTGATTAATATTCGGTTCGCGGTTTTCCTCTTCTGCAACTTTTCGATTTCGCCTGAATAAACGATTGAACAACATGTGATCCTACCTTGGGGAGGCCTGTAAACTCAGCGCTCTTGGGCCTCGTTGATGGAACCGGGCAGTAAGCGAGGCGATTCCGCCTGTATGAGCATCTGTTTTTCGACCCGGAATTTTTCAATATCAAGTTGATTTTCCAACATTTTCTTCGATAGCTTATAGCGCAGGAAAATTACCCAGGTAACCAGAAATGCAATGAACATTGATGCTCCCAAGAAAAACCACTTGAACTCTCTTATGGTAACAACGCTGATTTTGAAAAAGTCTCCAAGAAAATTCGGGACCATCCATAGAAGAAGAACGGCAATCACGAGAAAGAACCCAACATGAAAAATGGAAAATCCATTGAAAAGATGGAACAAAGATCCAAAGCGATTCGTCTTTGATGATTCGGCAGTTTCCTCGGGCTTACTCTTTTCTTCACCGTAGAGAAGATTGAGATACACTTTGACCACGAAAGAGACCAACAGCACCAAACCCACGGGAATTCCTACCGCTGCCGAAACCCAGGCCCTAAAAGGAAATGGTTGGGAGTCGGTATGAATTTGAATCTGGTAGTTTTCCAGGGGACCAAATGTGTTTTCGAAAGTCATCCGCTCATAGCTCGTCAAAGACGTTCCCGATGTCTCGTACTTGATAATGCCATTCTGGTCGGTTACGACGACACGCGACTTTTGCCCCGCCTGACTGGCGGCAGCCAAATAGATCAACAACTCAAGAACAAGAAATGCCAGGACGGCAATCGTTAGGATGATTTTTTGGTATCGTTTACCTTCGAAAAGGTCCAGAAGACGTACTTTCTGTGACATGGCTCTCGATTCAATCACTGCAATAAATTAGGTCACCGGATAACTCCAGGCTATCACCCGTCCTGGAGGGTGTCAAACGAAAACACCTGCCTCGAATGCCTCGCGACATTTGCTTATCGCGAAACTATATTAACCATTTTAGTTTCCTTTTCAAAGCGCCACGGCATACATTTTTAGTTTGAGAAATGACGGCAATCTAAAAAGCTAACGCCCTACAGGGAGGGACGGTACCAACCTATAAGGCGCTTTATCGATCCGGCAAGCATGATGGGATTGCTAGTCAAAAGTTACTGATTTCAAACCCGAGCGATGGTTAATACGGATTCAGTTCTTTTTCCCTCGGAAACAACGGCAGGTATCGATATGCTAACGATATCACCAGCGCGCAGTATGCCAGCATGGCGATACCCGGTGCATATTCATACATAGTGGGAAGATAGACCTGCCAACTGTCAAAAGGCATTACCGGTACGGCAAGGGTCTGAATGGTCATGACGAACCGGTTAATCACAATACCGAGGCAGTTGAGGGCAAACGCCGTAAACAGTAGACCGTTGCGTGCCCTGGCCTGCGGAATCAGTAAGATTATGGCAGGAATGACCCCGCATATGACAATTTCAGTAAAAAGCAACCATATTCCATAAGGCTCGCGGTAGAAGTCGCTCAATTTGAAACCGAAGCCGGGAGCAAGGTCGAGAGCCCAATAAAGAGTGTCGGCAATCTTCAAGACAATGTAGATTGAAAGAAAACCGGCAACAATTTTCGCGATAAGATCGTAGACGCTGCGGTCCACCAGCTGCTTCTTGCTGACCTTTTCAATCGCCCGGCATATGAGAGCGGTGAAGGCGGGTCCGGAAGCGATAGCGGAGAGAATGAACAAGAAGAAAGTCCAAGGCCAAATAAAGAACCCGGTCCGGAAGGCGAACGGTCTGCCGAAGAGCACTCCGGCGACTCCACCGAGAGAACCCTGGTGAAAGAAGCTGAGGAATGTGCCGGTCAAAGCAAAGATCGCCATAATTTCATGCATTGAGTGGCCAAAAATGTGCAGAGGCTTGACCGCATCCAGTTTGCGGTTTTCCAGAATAAGCGGTACGAACTCAATAACAAGCACAATGGCGTAGCAAGAAATACAGAAAATAACTTCTGTGAGCATCGAGTGCACATTGGCATGCCAATAGCCAAACCACCCGCGCAATGGTTGGCCGATTTCAAGCAGCAAAACAGCCAGGGCGCCCGTATAGCACACGAAACCAACAACGACGGCAAGATTAATGATCTTGTAGAGTTCTTTTAAAGCTGGAAACAGCCGCGACATCCCGTAGAACAGGAAACCCGAAAAGAACGCACCGGCACCCAAGGCAATGATGGCCAAATCGATCGTAATATAAAAGCCGAATCCAAAATAGTCGTTGAGTCCAGTAACGTTCAAAGCCTTCAAGAGGACCACGATCCCTGCGTATACACCCCATCCGATTATAGCGAACAGTACGAGTAACCATCCTGCAAAAACCGGAAATGGGCTACGCCTAACTCCATCAGGAATCAATGCCTTATCCATCCGCAACCCCTCTTATATTAAAGGTCTCAAGTTAACGCCCTTCAGGCGAGCTGATCCAGGACTGAGAGTCCGTTATCCAATATCTAAGATCTATTATGCAACATCCGAGAAATGCACAATCCTACAACTACAAATTCTTATTCGCCAAGCGGTGCACCCATTGATGGCTGCTGAGATAGTAAACTTTGGGCTCTGTGTTGAGCTTGCTGAGCAATCTGAAAGCACGTTCGCTTGCAGCCATTTTAGCGACCTGGCTGTGCGGATTCAATAGATTGCCGAAAGCGATGGCCTTGGAGGGGCAGGCTTCAGCACAAGCCGGCGTATAGGTTACCTCGCTCATTTCGATGCCGTCCAAATAACCTTGCGAGCGCGCGTCGTTGAGTCGATGACTGCAGAAACTGCACTTTTCAACCACACCACGCATTCGCGTGCTGACCTTCGGACTGAGCATCTGCTCCATGGGCTTCGGCCAGGAGGGGTCCCACCAGTTAAAGTCTCGTGCGTGGTAAGGGCAGGCGACCATGCAATACCGGCATCCGATGCAGCGCGGGTAAATGTGGCCGACGATACCCGTGGCTTCATCTCTCACGGTGGCATTGACCGGGCACACGAAGGTACATGGGGAATGATGAGGCGAGTTGCAGTGCATACAGGGCCGCGGCAAATAGCTGTACCGATAGTTGGGATATCCTTCGCCATTCTCCAGGTAAAACATTTCCATCCAGGTGATCGACCGAAGCTTATTGGACTCATCAGGGCGGAAAGATATGTTGTTCTCTGCCTGGCAGGCTACACTACAGGCCATGCAGCCGGTGCACTTGTCCAGATCAATCGCCATTCCATAGAGAACACCGCTTTGCGTATGTCCTTTGTCACTCACAGATTACCCCCTTAAGCGCGAGCCAATTGGGCGCGAGTTGCCCAAACCGTTCCCATACCGGTAATGGGATCCATTTGCACTTCAATGACTTCGTTGGCATTTATACCTTTATCTTTGATGTACTCATCATAGGCCGTATGCCCCAGACCATGCACGACGAAAACGGTGTCCGGGTGTGCGCCGGGAAAAACACGAATTCGAACTTTGACTTCCCCTTGAGGAGTTTTCAAAGTTGCTCGATCACCCTCTTGCATTCCCAAAGACTTTGCGGTCTCCGGATGAACTTCGACGAAAAGATCCTTGCCTTTAAGCAAGAAGTTCCAGAGCGTTTTGGTCATAAACGGCGGATTTGCCATGTATCCACTGGAAAGAGAAAGAGACCGGTAGCTGACCATTAACAACGGAAAAGCCTTTTCATCACCGGATGGTGAAAGCGGAGCGTAATGGGGCAGGTAAACCGCGTCATCTTCTACATTAACCCCTCTGTCTTGCAGGGATACGAATGCCAGTTCGTACTTCCCCGACGTTGTCTTGATCTCTTGCAAGGCCCCAATCGGCGGCCCGTACCAGCATAGTCCGGAAGTCAATTTGCTCCAGAGGTCTTTTGCATTTTTATAGTTGGTTTTGGGTGACTGCCCGGGTTGCAGGGCCCAGGGTTTGAGTCCGGGCTTGTCCGCCACCGCTCCTGTTCCTGCTGCGGCAAGCCCTTTGACCCGACCTTGCAGGTATGTTTCAAAGTTCTTCCAGGGCAGCGAACCTTTTACCGCTCCTCCAATTTTCTCGGCTACCGTCAAAACCACGTCGCCCGTGTGCTTGGTGTCCAAACGCGGCGGCAGAACGGGATTTGAAACCGCATAGTAAGCGTAAGGTACACCCGGCAAGCCTATTACATCGTCATGGCGCTCCAGAGCCATATGATTGGGCAGGATCAAGTCGGCCTGCACTGCGGTTTCATCGAGATAGGAAGTGAAGGTCACGATTCGATCGACCTTTTTTATTGCTTCTTTTACCAGACTGTTTTCAGGCAGGCTGTAAACCGGGTTTGCCTCATAAATCATCAACATTTCGATGGAATATGGTGCTCCTCCACGGTTGAGCGTATCTAGAAACGCATACAGCCCGTTTCCCGGCAACGGCGCCTGCTTGGACTGAGTCAAATCCAGCCTCGGTTGTTGCAGTCCTTTCTGAGCCCATTCGTCGACCTGCACTTCAGGAAGGGGCTCCAGAGGAACCGGAGGTACCAGGGAGACCATGCCCCCCGTTTGCATGTTCCCCTTGAGGAGGTTCAAAGCCAGGAAACTCAGGTCCGAATAAATATTGTTGGGAGTTTCTCCGCTGTCTCCCCCCCAAATCGCAACGGCATTTTCCTGGGCCGCAAATTCTTTTGCCAGTTCTTCAATTTTTGCCGCCTCGACGCCGGTCAACTCAGCGATCTTTCGGGGAGCGCAGTTTTTCATGACTAGATTCTTGAATCCCTGCCTTGTCTTTCCGCTGTTATCGGTCCAGTCTTCGAAGCCAACAACCTGACTGCTCATGAAATCTGCATCATACAACTTATTCTTTATCAGCACGTGGACAATACCCAGGGCGAGGGCGGCTTGCGTGCCAGGCTTTACGGCTATCCATTCGTCGGCTTTTGTTGCCGTCATGGAAAGCCGAGGTTCAATCTGAACTATCTTTGCCGGGGCGACGCCGGGCTGTTCCTGCCTCCAATGTCCAAAAAGGGATTGCATGCGGCTTGGCGCTCCCCAGCCTGCAAGCATGTCGGCACCAAAACTCAACACATAACCGGCCCGCTCCAGAGCAAAAGCCGGTGTTGCCGTTTGCCCTATTGTTAACGTGGATGCCAATTCAAGACTGTCGGCATGACTCGGCATTTGGAAGAGATTGGGGGAACCGTAGGCGGAGAAAAACTGGCGCAGCAAGTCAAACATGCTGCTCCTGGGGCGCCCGCTGATGCAGGCAAGGCCCTGGGGATTGCCGCGCGTTCTCATTTTGCTCAGGCCGAGGCTAAGCTCACTAATGGCCTCTTCCCAACTGATTGGTTGAAATCCCGTGACATCGCCGCGTGCCTTGGTCTGCTTCATTGGCTGCGCCACTCTATACGGCGCATAGAGAAACTGACAGCCTGAGGCGGCCAAGGGGCAAACCCCGCCCTGATTGACGGGGCTGTCAGGATTTCCTTCAATATAAATGGCGTTTTTCTGACTCACCAAGTGAGCCTGGATTCCGCAACCACCGTCACAGAAAAGGCAAGTGCTGGGAGCTTTGCTGACCAGACCTCTCATGGGGGACGGCCGCCAGGACCAGTTCTGACTCCAGATAGCAGAATCGTCGGCCAGTTTCCACGGCAATGGTGACAGCAAGGTGCCCCCTACCGCTCCCGCAGCAAATTGTAGGAATGCTCTACGACCAAATTTCATGCCATTGACCCTCTCATTAAGGCAGCTAATGTCCCGAACGAAGCGTATCCTTTAGAAAGCCTGACTGCTACTTGTGGCACATCTGGCAGGCGTTGGTTGCGCCTCGCTCGGCATGGCACTGTTCGCATGCGACCATTTTCATCGTCGACTTGCTGTAGCCAGTCCATCTATTTTCGTAATATATTGGGAGTTTTTCTTCATCCGCCGTTACATCCCGATGGCATTGCACACACTCGAGCTCGGCCGCTTGGTGAGGGGCGTGGCTGAAATAGACGTTGTCCGGTTGCCATCCGTAGACAAGCCAAGGGATCTCGCGGTTTTTTTGTATGTAGTCTTCCACCAAAATGCGCTCTTGTTCAGAATCCGTCATGGGCTCTTCATGACATTGGCGGCAGTTTTCTATGCCAGGGGCGCCGGAATAGGATCCATCCGGTAGATAATAGTGACAATCTTCACACGCACTGTCTTGATGTGCAGCGTGGCTGAAGTTGATGGGCTGCGTTTTTTCGGAATAAAGGACTTTGGGGAAGACGACCCACCCGACAATTAAAGCCACAATTAGACCCGCAAAGAAAAACAGTCCTCCCAAAATAGTTTGGCCGGATGCGCTTTTTTTCTCTTCTTTCATAAGGCAGCCTCAGGTATTTATTTCAGTGTTTTTGAGTGTTGTGCTTACGGTATTGATTCGTTGGGGCCGGGCCTGACACCTAAACAGCCAGAGTAAAAACATTTTTTCACAAAAAGACGTTTCCTTTTAATCGCTTCATCCTACGCTTGTCAAGAGAAAATACGGAACCACAGCGCGCCCTGTGCATCAGCCATGAACGGTCTGCATCGAACAAAAGTGGCTATGCAATCGGAGCTCGGGTCTTGCTACAGGAACAGCTAATTCGTCTTGGCGCTATTCCTTTGTTGATAAGCAGCAACCTTTTCCGGTACATACTTTGCTGAGTGAGTCGGCAGAAACATATGAAACTGGATAGTTTCCGGACGGACAGGTAGGATCGGTTCGCGAAGCTTTGGGTTAGCCCGTCAAAATTGCCAATGGAGTGGTGGAAATGCGAATCATGACGTTCAACTTGCGATTCGAAAATGACAGAGATGGTCAAAACTCATGGTCTAAGCGGAAAAATCTTGTCATCGACGTGATTCTAAAATATGCGCCTTCCATTTTGGGCACCCAGGAAGGAACTCGAAGGCAGCTTGCCTATTTGCATGATTGCTTGTCAGGTTATGAGATGAGTGCCCCTGAGCGCTCATTCGATGAAACGTGCCAATATCCGACCCTATTTTATCGCAAAGACAAATTGAGAGTAATTTCCCGTGGCGAGTTTTGGCTTTCTAAAACGCCTCACATCCATCGCAGTAAGAATTGGGACAGTGCCTTCCCGCGCATGATGAGTTACTCTTTATTCGAAGATCTTGACTTGCATAAGACCTTCTGGGCTATAGTCACTCATCTTGACCACATCGGCATGGAGGCACGTCGGCAGCAAGCGAAAATCATAGCCGAATGGATCGAGCGGAAAAGCGAGCCTGTCGTGCTGATGGGCGATTTTAATACCATGCCCGGATCACAGGTGCATGATTTGTTAAGTTCGGCAAAGACCAGGCTGCGCGACACCTGGCAAGCACTTGGCAGATCCGAGGGCAAAGAAAGCATGACTCACCATGGGTTCCGAGGCATTCCTCAGAAGGGACGGCTGGACTGGATACTGGTGAGCGACCAATTTCATGTCAGCGAAGCAGCCATAGTGCGTGACAGGTCCGGCGAAAGTTATCCATCAGATCATTATCCTTATATTGCTGAAATGGATTGGAACTAGAAATGAATGAGCGCTGTTGGATACAACGCTATACGAGGGAGTATGTATGAAGGACAATATCCGGGTTGCAATGATTCAACCCAAACCTTATCCGATTTTCGATGACCCGAGGAATCTTGCTCATGCCTTGATTTTACTTGAAAAATGCAGAGGGGAGGAATTGGATGTTGTGTGTTTCCCCGAATACTTCCCCTATCAGGGAGATTCCGAACTGGCTGCTGCGGCCAGGCGATATGGCACATACATTATAGCCGGGTTGGTGGAGGCAGATGGGAATAAACTATATAATACGGCAACCCTTTTCGATCGCCAGGGTCGCATTCTGGGAAGACAGCGCAAGAGAAACGTTGGCGTTATGGAAACAGATCGGCTGGGCATTTCGGCGGGTGATGGAGTTTATCGCGCTTTCCCGACGGATTTCGGCAAAATAGGAATGCCTGTTTGCATCGATCTGTGGGGACAGCCCGAAGCTGCAAAGCAGCTTACCGATCAAAATGCCGACATTATCTTTAACATCAGCATGTTCCCCATCTTGCGAGGGCATTGGAAACGCGCAGCGACGGTCAGGGCTTTCGACAATTTTATGCCGATAGTCGGGGTGAACACTGCGGACTATAACGCCCTGATTCAAGGCAGACGCATTCATCAATACGGCGGCCATAGTTTTACCGTTTTTCCGCCCAAGATGTTGGATAAGCAAGATTTTAATCGATGGTTCCGCAGTTTTGACAACGTCGACGAGTGGGTCCGAGCAGAGCTGGATGAACTGGAACAGGTGCACGTTGCAGAGGTCAATTTGAGCAGTGCGAGGCAGTTTCGAGGCGAGTTTTGGAGTCGGTTCGGCTTTCGGAGAAATTGAAGGCCGCCACACAAGCTTGCGGATATCCGCTTGCGAGGGTATGAAAAAGGGTTTTCATAAGAATTCCATGGTTTGGAGCGAGCAAGACGAATAATGAAAACGCTCGTGGCTTCTGTATTTTCACAGAAAGGTGAAGGCGAGAATTGTCTGTCGGAGTTTGTTGCAAGGTTTGCGGTGAACAACTTCATGCGAAATCAAGAGAGGCAAATTGTTAGGTCAGATTTTAGCCGAACTTCCTGAAATTACCCTTCTTGAATTAGGCTGGTTGTCTATAGGCCTTGGTTTTCTGTTCTTCGGCCTGGGCTTCTTTTTTTATTTGAGAAGGAGAAGGGCACGGCAGCAGACCCTCAGGCGAGTGAACCAGCAGTTTAACGGAGTGCCTGTGAGGGCGCTTGCTTCCAATGCCTATTTTTGCGGAATGAAGCGTCACTGGGATAGTCAATGGCAGGGGAATGGTGTTTTGATGCTGACCGGAGAGATGCTCTATTTTCGCTCATGGGGCAAGAATCTTGATCTGTCGATTCCTTTGAAACGTGTGGAACGCGCTGAAATAATCCACAAAAGAGGGCCGTTTTTGTTGCTCCGCAAACATTTGAAAGTCGTGTATCGAGGCATGGACGATCATCTTAGAAGTGCAACCTGGCATGCAGAAAAGCCGCATGATTGGGTGCGAATGATCCATGAGAATTTAAGGGAGAATGCTTTAGATGAAGAGGGAACACCGCAGGAATATATATCTTAAAATGAAAACGCTCGAGCAGGCTCGGGGAATATGGGCAACAACAACCTCGGGAATACGACTGCCGACCGATACCGTGCCAACCACAATGGGATTGCAGCGGGTTACTGCCGAACCGGTAACCGCCAAGCACTCGGTTCCCCATTATCACGGTGCGGCAATGGACGGGATCGCCGTAGAAGCTCAGGATACCTTCGGCGCGAGCGACGTGAGCCCTTTGCAATTGGTGATGAATCAAAATGCTTATGCGGTCGATACGGGGGATCCCCTGCCCCCCGGGACGGATGCTGTTATTATGGTCGAACAAGTGGAAAAGGTGGGGGAAGCGGAAGTCGAAATAAGGGCAGCGGTGTTTCCCTGGCAGCACGTGAGGAAGGTTGGTGAAGACATCGTGGCTGGAGAACTGTTAATCCCTCAGAATCATCGACTGCGCCCTGCGGACCTGGGAGCTCTGCTGGCTGCGGGAGTTACCGGTATAGTTGTCTATCGTCGCCCCAGCGTCTGGATTCAACCCACCGGAACCGAACTCATTCCTGCAGACAGGGCTTCGGAGGCGAAGCCGGGCGAAATTATCGAGTTCAACGGCATAGTTCTCTCCGCGATGGTCCAAGAGTGCGGGGGTGAGTCTTTCATTCAACAAGTCATCGTCGATGACTACGATAGTATTAAGCTTGCCTTAAGCCGGGCAGTTGATTCCGATGCAGATGTGATCCTGCTCAATGCGGGTTCTTCGGCCGGTAGTGAAGACTACACAGCCGAAGTGATCGGGGAGCTGGGTGAGGTTTTTGTGCACGGTGTAACGATGATGCCCGGCAAACCGACGATTCTTGGGATGGTTAAAGGAAAGCCCGTTATTGGAATTCCCGGATATCCGGTTTCGGCAATATTGGCTTTCGAGCAGTTTGTTCGCCCCTTGCTCTTTTCCATGCAAGGGCTGCCGGCGCCTTTATTCCCGCAGGCGGAGGCGAATCTTGGGAGAAAAATGCCTTCTCGCCTCGGCCTGGAAGAATTTGTCCGGGTAATTCTTGGCAGGGTTCGTGGCGAACTGGTCGCCATGCCATTGCAGCGCGGCGCCGGGGTGATCACTTCACTCACGAGGGCAGACGGCATCCTGCAGGTACCTCAGGAGTCCGAAGGTCACGATGCGGGAGAAAGGGTTCGCATAAGGCTGCTCCGCCCGGAGGAAAGCCTGGACGATACGCTCATAATGATAGGAAGTCATGATAACACAATCGATGTGCTGGCCAATGAGTTGAAAGTAAGAAACAGCCGCTTGCACCTCTCTTCCAGCAATGTGGGAAGCCTGGGGGGATTGCTGGCGGTTCGCAGAGGCCAAACCCATTTTGCCGGCAGCCACCTGTTGGACACCGAAACCGGCGACTATAACTTTTCTTATATCGCGCGTTATTTGCCAAGAGTGCCTTTGCGCCTGGTGGAATTGACCATGCGGCAGCAGGGGCTTCTGCTTCTTCCCGGAAATCCCAAAGGAATCGAGGGAGTCCGAGACCTGACCCGGCCGGATATTCGGCTAATCAACCGTCAGGCGGGCTCCGGCACCCGAATACTGTTGGATTATCAACTGCAGCAACTAAATGTGGCCCCTGATGATATTGACGGATACGATCAGGATGAGTTCACCCATATGGCCGTGGCGGTGAATATTCTGAGCGGCAGGGCCGACACCGGAATGGCTATTTATGCCGCTGCTAAAGCTTTAGGTTTGGATTTTATTCCAGTGGCGGAGGAGCGATATGATTTGGTGATCCCTGAAACCAGCTGGGATGATCCAAAGATGCAATTGCTTCTGGATATCATCGGCACGGACAGCTTCAGGCAGAAGGTGACCATGCTGGGAGGCTATGACGCATCAAATTCCGGGAGACTGGTGGGACGCTGGGATGGACAAAGGTGGCTGCAAAGTTAAGAATTGTCCATAAATGTTTTTTGATGCCGTTGATGACCAAGCGAAGCGAAGCTGGAAATAGGAGATACCATGAGTAAAGAATTACCAAATTGTGCTCGGTGCCCCATGAACCTATCGGATCGACTGTGCAGAAACGAGGGTGGAAAAGCACCTCCATCCTGCCCGACTCAGAACTTGCAGGGCCTGATTGAAACGAGCAGCCTGAAATACGATGACGAACAGATCCGGAACTTCGCCAGACAGGCGTCCATCCAAGAAGCTGAAGGCTACGCCGACAGGGAACTCGGTTATGCCCATGTCAGGCCTCTTAAACCGCGCATTGTAGAGATCATGGAATTCTCAGCCAAAATGAGTTACAGGCGCCTTGGACTCATTTTTTGCGCAGGCCTGCGCAAGGAAGCCAAGATCGTCGAGAAGATCTTTTCGTCCAAGGGTTTCGAAGTAGTCTCCGTTATCTGCAAAGTTGGTCGCATTGCCAAGGAACGGATCGGCATCGCCGATAATCAAAAAATAGCCGTGGGGCAGTTTGAAGCCATGTGCAATCCGATTTGTCAGGCTGCAATTGTCAATGACGCACACACCGAGTTTAATGTTTTACTGGGTCTGTGCGTCGGTCATGACTCTCTGGTGTTTAAATATTCCGAAGCGCCTTGCACGGTTCTTGCCGTTAAGGACAGATTGCTCGGACATAATCCATTGGCAGCAATTTACAACATTGACAGCTACTATCGCTCACTGAAATAGTTGGTTTGCCCTTCATTTCCGCCTAAAGAACAGCCGCTTGCTTCCGCCTTGCGCGGCATGACCATCATACCCTCCAGCCCGCAGTCATTCTGCCTCTCAAAATTCAATCCCGCATAAGTTCGGTCTCTGATTTCCAAATTCTTCCAATGTCTTAATTGCTGTCCGTCCAAACTATGTTTCAAGCCTGAGAATTTTCATGTGGACAAGGGGTTTTTTTTTTATTATGCGTTATGCCACAGATGACACAGTAATTTTGCGTTTCATAGGGAACTGATTGCTTGCAGTAAATGAGGAGTAGTTTGTGATTTTACTTGGTGACCATTTGGTTTATCGGGCTTTAGCCCGCTAGTGGGTTTCGGGACAGTCACTTAGCCGCTTATCTCGCCACTTATGATTTGGGAGGAGGAAAGGAGACGAAGACAAAGTTTCCTTTAGTGGATGCGGTGAAATTTCTATTGGCGGCTCGTTTGATAACGCACGAGCGGTTCGCGGCAGTTGGCCGTCAAGAGGAACTCATGCGCAGTTGAGGTGAAGAGGTGTTACAAGTACTTAGGACATCAACTCAAAAAGGAGGTCGCTTTATGGCAAGGTCGAAGCAGGTAATGGCTCTGGCGTTAATGTTCATTTTGGCTCTGGGACTGACCCCGCTTGTCAATGCTGAAGATCAGGTGCTCAAAATGGCAACGACCACCAGCACTGACAACACCGGGCTTTTGGATTATCTGGCTCCGCGCTTCAAACAGGACACCGGCATTGAATTGCAGTGGGTCTCGGTGGGAACCGGCAAGGCCTTGGAGCTCGGGAAAAACTGCGACGTGGATGTGCTGCTCGTACATGCGCCCGCTGCAGAAAAAAAGTTTGTGGATGAAGGCTATGGGGTTGACCGCCGCGAAGTGATGTACAATGATTTTGTTATTATCGGGCCGGAGGACGATCCCGCTAAAATCAAGGGCCTTTCAGCGGCAGATGCTTTAAAAAAGATTGCGAAAGACAAAGCAACCTTTGTCAGCCGCGGGGATGATTCGGGGACCAACAAAAAGGAGATCGCTCTTTGGAAGAAGGCAGGCATTGCAGGAATAGATAAGGAAGCCTGGTATATTCAGACAGGTCAGGGGATGATGTCGACGATTAATGTTGCCGCCGAACGCAATGGTTATACCCTGACCGATCGCGGAACCTACATCACTTATGAAAACAATCAAAAGGGCAATCCCCCCATGGTGATTCTGGTGGAAGGGGACCCCGAATTATTCAATCAGTACAGCGTGATCCCTATCAATCCCAAAAAATGTCCCGATACAAAATTTGAGCTGGCGAAAAAATTCTCCGACTGGATGGCTTCTCCACCAATTCAGAAATTTATCGGCGACTTCAAGTTAATGGGCAAGCAACTTTTTACGCCCAACGCCAAATAGCGGAAACGGCAATCTTGGAGGGAGTCTGTAATCGGTTATGGAGCGATTTAAAGGCCCCCTTTTTTTGAAAAGAGGGATTTAGCGCTCGGCTTTACTAGCTTTTCTCCAACCGGCGGGTAATTATTGAATAACAATCACCGACCCGGCCAGGGTGTTAATGCTGTGAGTTCCTTATGCCTGATAATCCTGACATGAGGACGCATCATGGGTTCGTCCCGGAGGGATCGGTGATTTTGTGTTTTTCGGCCAATAACGAGGACCCGGGACCGGATGACTTTCGGCAGCGGGGCTAAAGCTTTGAACTAAGGGTTTAGGGATGGGAACTGAATTAGGTAGGATATTTAATCCCCTATGAACTACATTCTGGAAGGGTTGATTAAGGCGTTTCAATTACTGGTGAGAGGCGATCCCGAAACTTTTTCGGCAATTCGGGTAACCTTGCAGGTGTCGACTTACTCCATGGTGGCAAGCCTGTGCCTGGGACTCCCCCTTGGCTTTCTTCTGGGCTACTCAAACTTTCCCCACAAAAAAATGGTGCGAACTCTGGTCGACACGCTGCTGTCTTTACCTACCGTCCTGATCGGCCTGATAGTTTATGCTTTTGTATCGTACCGGGGGCCTCTGGGGGAATTAGGTCTCTTGTTCACATTGCCGGCCATCGCCGTTGGGCAGACCATCCTGGCTTTACCTATCGTGGTTGCACTCGCGGCCACGGCGGTGGAAAGCCTGGATCAGAGGCTGCACACAACCCTGTTGACGCTGGGCGCAAATCGGCGACAATTTCTCCTCACCAATCTTTGGGAAGCCCGCTTTGGACTGCTTGCCGCCGGAGTTACAGCCTACGGCAGGGTTCTTACCGAGGTGGGCATTTCCATGATGGTCGGAGGAAATATCAAGTGGCATACTCGAACCATAACGACAGCCGTTGCGCTTGAGACGGGAAAAGGCCAGTTCGGGATGGGGATCGCCCTGGGACTGGTCCTCATGGTAATCGCCTTTACCGTCAACTTATCCCTGTTCTTCCTGCGCAGGAGGACCCGCCATTGAATCAGAGCATCTATGAGCTGAGGGGGATAAAGCACTGCTATGGAGATCTCGTCGCTCTGGGCATTGAAGGCATTTCCATTTCTTCCGGGACCATCACAGGACTTGTCGGTCCGAATGGCAGCGGCAAGAGCACGCTGTTGAGACTTCTTTCCTTTCTCGAGAAGCCGTCTCAGGGAGAAATATATTTCAGAGGCAACCGCATAGAATCCTCTACGCTATCTGCCAGGCTGCAGGTGACACTACTCAATCAGGAGCCCTATCTGCTCAAGCGTTCTGTTATGGAGAATATAGCCTACGGCTTGAAGGTTAGAGGAAAAAATCAAGGTTGCGAGGGGCGAGTCCAAGAGGCTCTCTCTTGGGTCGGACTGCCTCCGCGCGAGTTTGCTCATCGACAATGGTACGAACTTTCCGGTGGAGAGGCGCAAAGGGTTGCTTTAGCATCCCGGCTGGTACTGGGTCCGCGGGTATTGCTGTTGGATGAGCCGACTTCGAGCGTCGACGCGACGAGTGCCACTCTCATCAAGGAAGCTTCGCTGAGGGCCAGAGAACAGTGGGGGACGACGCTTCTCATCGCGAGTCATGATTGGTCCTGGCTGAACGAAGTGTGCGATGAAGTATTGCACCTGTTTAGAGGAAACATCATCGGGTCGGGCATGGGAAATGCGATTTTCGGTCCCTGGTCCAACCGTTCAGACGGGTTCTCAGAAAGACGCCTCGCAAGTGGGAAAGCCATCGTGGTGACAGCCGCACCAAATGAGGAATCGGTGGCAGTCATAAATCCCGGATCGGTATCTATTCATACGGATACTTCCACCGAAGAGGTTCAAAAGAACGCTCTGCTCGGCACAATATCGGCCCTGGCCCTGCAGAAGCGCAGCGGCAAAGTTCTGGTGACCGTGGCGGTGGATTCCATCTATTTCCACGCCGAATTATCAGATAATGAAGTGCGCGATCGGATGCTTTTCCCGGGTCGGCACGCATGGGTATGCTTCCATCCCCGCGACATCAGTTGGGTATAATCCGCAACAATTCCGCATCCACATGCTCTCCGGAAATTATCAGTCCAAAGACATATTGTGTTCCCGCAGCTTATCTTTCCAAAACAGGAAGAGCTCGAAGAAACACCAAGGAAAAACAATCGGTTAAATAAGCTCCTTGGCGTGATGTTCGTGTCCTTCGTGGTGCAAATTGTGCTTCGAGTGGAAACCGACTTGCATGGTTTCTTCTGCGACTTCAGGCTGAACCTCCCGAAGAGAAGAAGGAATCGAAAAGAATAATTAAGCTAATCTGCAAAGTGTGTTAAAAGAGGGTCCGAATGAAATAAAAAGTTGTGGAGCTGTTAAACTAAGTGAATGTTTACTTTATAATAGGCGAATTCTCGGAAACCGGACTCGATCGTCCCGCCCGAAAACGATAACCAAGGAGAATTGAGTAAAGATGGCTGATGCGAGCGCTTCCCCCCAGGCTCAACCCAAACGGGGCAAAAACAAAAAGGTGAAGTGGTCCTGGTTGCTAGGAATAGTGCTGGTGGGAACCGCTTTGATTAGCGCCTACTGGTGGTTTTTCTTGCGCAATCGAGTGTCTACCGACGACGCCTACGTAAAGGCGGATAGTGCCATGGTGAGCACTCGTGTGCCGGGAACCATACAAAGGCTTTTGGTCGATAATGATGACTTTGTGGCCGAAGGCGCCGTATTGTTTGACCTGGATCCAGCCGACTATCAAAAGGAAGTCAACAAAAGGCGAGCGGCGCTCGGGCGAACTGAGGCGGATATCGAAGTTTCGCAAGTCACTGTCGAACTCACCGATTCTTTAACGCAAGCCCAGGTGGAAGTAGCGCAGGCGATGCTGAAGGGCGCTCAGGACAAGGAGCGAGAGGCCAGACATCGACTGGACGAACTGCAGCAGCATCGCGCATCTGCCGAAGCCGAATACACTCAGACCCGGCGGGATTATCAACGTTACTCAAACCTTCTAAAAACGGGTGCCGGGTCGCAGCAACAACGGGATAAGGCGAGTACCGCTTATAAAAAAGCCACTGCACAGCTGGAAGCCGTAGATGCGCAAATTGCGGCGGCAAAAGCCTCGCTGGCAGCAGCCCTGCAAGACATCAAGCGCGCCCAAGCTCAATTACAGAGCGCCATGGCTGACCGCCTTCAGGTCAGTGTGGAAAAAAACAAACTGGCTTCGCTGATAGCCAAACGCCTGGAGATGCAAGCCGATCTGCAGATCGCCGAATTGAATTTGTCTTACTGCACGGTCAAGGCACCCATCACTGGCTACATAGCGCAAAGGCGCATTCAAGTTGGAGATCGCGTCCAGCCGGGGCAGGCACTCCTTGCAGTGGTGCCTCTGCAGGCCGTTTACGTGGAAGCCAATTTCAAAGAGACCGAATTGGAACATGTGCGCTTGGGCCAGCCCGCCAAGGTGCATGCTGACATTTACCCGGACTTCGTCTACCACGGGAAGGTGGTGGGAATCCGCGCGGGCACCGGAGCCGCTTTTTCATTGCTGCCGCCGGAAAATGCCACGGGCAACTGGATAAAAGTAGTGCAGCGGGTACCCGTTAAGATCGAGCTCGATCCCATGCCACCTCCCGATTATCCTCTGCGAGTGGGGCTTTCATTGGAAGTGACCATTTCAACTGTCGACAGAAGCGGGCCGAGGCTCGTTGCAGAGCGTACTCCAACCAGTTCAGCCGAGTTGCATCCGAGTGAATCCTCAAACAGTTCCACAAACCAATAAGTGGCTTGTAGCTCTGGCGGTCATTCTGCCAACTTTTATCGAGGTCATGGACACCAGTGTCGTCAATGTCTCGCTGCCCCATATCCAGGGCAGCTTGAGCGCCGGTGTGGATGAAGTTACCTGGGTTCTGACCTCATATTTGGTCTCCAATGCCATTATCATACCCATCACCGGGTGGCTCTCCAGTGTTTTCGGCCGCAAACGCTATCTGATTTTTTCCGTTTCACTGTTCACTCTAAGCTCGCTTGCATGTGGAGCAGCGCCGACGCTTCCGGTGCTGGTAGTGGCGCGCATTTTTCAAGGACTCGGGGGTGGCGGTTTGCAGCCCCTGTCGCAGGCAATTCTTCTAGAAACGTTTCCAGTGGCAGAGCATGGCATGGCAATGGCGGTGTTTGGCATGGGCGTTGTGTTTGCTCCTATCCTTGGCCCCGTGGTTGGAGGATGGATCACGGACAATTGGACTTGGCGATGGGTATTTTACGTCAATCTGCCGGTCGGTGCTTTAGCTATTTTCCTTGCTATCCTGCTGATCCACGATCCTCCCTATATCCGCCGCACCACGTTGCGCATAGACAAGTGGGGCTTGTTTCTGATCGCGGTCGGCCTCGGCTGCCTGCAGATTGTTTTGGACAAGGGAGAGAGAGTAGACTGGTTCGACTCCAACCTCATCGTAGTATTAAGCATCATTGCGGCAGTGGCTCTGATCGCTTTCGTGGTCGTGGAACTGCGCGCAAAACATCCCGTGGTGAACCTGCGCGTATTTCGCGACCGCACTTTTGCAGCTGGTAATATGATCATGTTCATGGGGTTTTTCTGCCTGTTTGGTGGAATCGTTATGCTGCCGCTTTATGCTCAGACATTGATGGGATATACTGCGTTATATGCGGGTCTCCTGCTGGGACCGGGAGGTGTGGCCAGTTTAATGGTCATGCCGGTTGCCGGAATATTGATGAAAAAGGGAGTCAGCGCGCGGCTGCTGCTTGGTATCGGGTTGAGCATCATGGCCTATTCCTTGTGGTTGATGTCGGGTTTCAACCTCCAAGCCGATTTTTTTTCCATTGCCTGGCCGCGCATCGTCCAGGGGTTTGGCATGGGACTATTTTTCGTCCCGCTATCCGCCTCCACTTACGTTAACGTTCCGCGAGAAGAGATGGGCAACGCTTCCGGCATATTTAATTTGCTCCGGAATCTCGGCGGCAGTTTTGGCGTTGCTTTCAGCGCCACCCTCTTGGTTCAGAGATCGCAGTTTCATCAAACTTTCCTGGTGGAAAACGTTACCCCATTCAGTCCTCAACTGCGCGAATATGTGAGGCAACTCATGGAGGCTCTGCCCGGTCATGCGGCAGCTTTTGCGGATTCGTCACGACTGCTGGCTGCAATCTACCGGGAAGTGCTGAGGCAGGCCAATATGCTGGCTTTTAACGATATATTCTGGCTATTTTCCTGGTTTACGGCTGTCCTTGTGCCGCTGACTTTGTTCATGCGGCCGCAAAAAGGAGGAGCCGCCGGCCAGGCGCCCGGTGGTGTCCATTAGAAATGAGTTGGGAGGGCCAACGACGATGCAGAGCTCGAAACGAATTCTGATTGCGGTAGACGGGTCACCCCATTCCCTAAATGCGGTTAATTACGTGGCCAGAAATTGTGCCCGTTCGATCTTTATAAACCTTATCCATATCATGCCCAAAAGACCGGAACAGGTTTTTTGGCAGATCAATCTGGATAAAGAATTTATTGATAGAATGAAGGCGAAATACGAACGGTGGGAGAGAGAACAAAGAGATGCGAGCCTTGCCTTTCTTGAATCAATGAAGGCGGTCCTGATCGGTTTCGGTTTTCATGCAGATCGACTGAACACGATCCTGCGCGAACGCCAAAGCGGAACCGCTACGGATATCGTTGCCGAGGCCGGCAAAGATTACGATGCACTGGTTATTGGTCGGCGAGGATTAAACAAAGTGGACAGCCTTTTGTTGGGTAGTGTCTCGAATAAGGCTGTAGAGCTGATTGGAGACATCCCCGTCTGGCTTATCGGTGGGGATGTCCGTTCTCGGAAAATTCTTGTGGCGGTTGATGGCTCGGAGAATTCAGCAAAGGCCGTGAATTATTTGGCGGAGTTTGGGTTCAATCCACCTGCCGAGATATCTCTCTGTCATGTGATAAGGGGGAGAGAGTCGTTTGGAGCTCCGGTCTTTGAGTTCGATCAAGAGATAGAATTTAGACTGGAAGAATCATTGAAAGAAGGACTGGCACAAATGTTCGCGGACTACGGCGAATGCCTGATAAAGGCCGGCATAAGCTCGCAACGCATTTCTGCAAAATGCATAACCCGCAGTTTCAGCCGGGCCGGTGACCTCGTAAGGGAGGCTCACCAAGGCGGGTATGGTACCATCGTCATGGGAAGACGCGGTATCTCAAAGGTTCGAGAATTTTTGATGGGACGAGTGACGACCAAAGTATTGAATGGCGCCGAGGGTTTGGCGGTTTGGATTGTGCCTTAAAGACTTTTGCATGCGACTTAAGGGAGGCAGACCTATGAAGATGATTTTAACATTCCTTATTTGTTTAGCTTTATCGCTATTTAATTACGCTCCTTCTGCAGCGGTCTCTATGGATAGTGTGACAAAATCGGACACGTGGCTGGAAGCTCAACTGGTTACTACCTATGCGTTAAACGACAGTCTGAACCCGTTCAAATTGAACGTGAGTGTAAAGAAGGGTGTTGCAAATCTGAGCGGCACCGTTGACACTCCTGTGGAACGTGAACTTGCAGTCGAGATAGCAAAAGGGGTGGATGGCATCAAAGAAGTGCAGGACAATATCAAGGTTCAACCACAAACTCAGGGGAGCCAAACGGGTTCCGCTCAGTCGTCTTGGTATAGAGAGATTGAGGATATGACCATCACGGCCAAAGTCAAAACGAAGCTCATGTGGAACCGCTATACAAATGGCCTGAATATAGGCGTAAGTACGGATGATGCGATCGTGAAACTCAATGGTCAGGTTGAAAATGAAGCGACCCGTGATTTGGCCGGCCAGATAGCCCGAAACACCAGCGGGGTTCGAAAAGTTGTCAACGAGCTGACCTTGCCTGCAAGTGGAAGCGAAAAAGCCGAGTCGGGCGAAAGTCAAGCAGAGCAAAACAGTAAAGGGCCAGGCAGCGTTGTTGAAACATTGGGTCAGGTGGCCGAACAGGTTAAAGGCAAGGTCAGTAAGAGTATGGAGCAGGCCGGTCGTGCAGCCGGCGACGCCTGGATCACCGCCAAAGTTAAAACTGTGCTGATGTTTAGCAAGGATACCGAAGGTTCCGATATCCAAGTCAGCACCGAAAAAGGTGTTGTGACTCTTACCGGAACCGTTACGAGCCAGGCTCAGGCAAGCCGTGTTGTGCAAATCACTCGTGACGTTCAAGATGTGAAAGAAGTGAACTCTGCGCTCGTGGTGGAAAAAAGCGTGTGAGCGCCGTCCCGACGAGGCCATTGTCTAAATGCCGGTCCAGCAATCGGTTGCGGGGCTTGGAAAATACTGTTGCCGCGTATTCGCTGCCCTGCCGGGGCTCCGGCAAAAGAAAATCTCTCAACCTTAATGAGTATAAGGCCAGGGTGAGGCGCCTTCCCGGTTATCTAAAGCTTTCCGCAAAAGGCTTGCTCGATGAACGTGCTCGCATGCTGGAAGATTTATTGAATGCATGCGTCTTGTGTCCGAGGCAATGCAGGGTCAATCGCAACAGAGGTGAGCTTGGAGCATGTGGTGTGGATTCCAGACCCAAGGTTGCCGCCATTACCATTCATCCGTGGGAGGAACCACCCATATCCGGAACGAGCGGATCGGGCACCATTTTTTTCTCGGGCTGCACCTTGCAATGCATTTTCTGCCAAAATTATCCGATCAGTCAGATGGGGATCGGGCGCACTATAAGTGTGGAAGAATTGGCCGGCGGGATGCTCAAATTACAGAAGCAAGGGGCGCATAACATTAACCTGGTGACTTCCACCCACCAGATGCCTGCCGTGGTTCGAGCGCTTTGCCTGGCGGTGCCGCGCGGTTTGCATATCCCGATTGTTTATAATACCAGCGGATACGAGCGTGTCGAAACATTGCGGCTGCTCGATGGTATCGTGGACATCTACTTGCCCGACATTAAATATGCGGACGAAACAGCTGCGCAATTCTGCTCGAAAAGAGATGATTATACAAAATATAACCGATCGGCGCTGATAGAGATGTGGCGACAAGTCGGTCCCCTGCAGACCGATGAACAAGGCGTTGCGTTGCGCGGTGTGCTTGTGCGCCATATGGTCCTGCCGCAAAATCTTGCCGGAACCCGGAATTGCCTGGACTTTCTACTGCGCCATATGGGGCCGGACGTCTGGGTCAGCCTGATGAACCAATACTTTCCCGCGCACAAAGCTTTGACCTCGCCTCCATTGAATCGAAAGGTAACCCGAAAGGAATACCGGCAGGCTTTCGATGCATTGCTCGAGCTGGGACTGAACAACGGCTTTTTGCAGGATTGCAGCGAGACCGACGAAGTAACATGCGCCTTAGCGGTGGATCAATTTGAAACATTCTTGAAACATTTTCTTTGACAGCTTCGACGACTTCTTCTAGACTTCATTCCTACCCGTTTTGCTCACACAATAGAAGACAGTGGATTAGCCGGCTTGGCGGGCCAAATGAATGGGCGCCTGGTTCAAACTTGGCTGCAGCAAAGTGTGCCAGTCCCGCGAACGCCGGCCGGCGTTGCAGCAGCGCACTACAAACGGCAGCTTTAGGATAGATTCCAACGAGATGAACTTGCCTTACGAATCACAAATAAGCGGACTATTCAATCGGCCGGTTGCCTTTGCCCCGCTGTTGGATGAGATCCCTGTCGCCATCGCAGTGCTCGATCCCGATCGGCGAATCGTTTTTATCAACAGAGCCCTCGAGGCTTTGACCGGCTTTGTTCATCCTGAGCCGAAGGGAATCCCCTGCGCGCACGTTATGCGCAGCGACATCTGTCTGCAGCGGTGCCCTGTCGGGCGCAAGGAGGATCTGACGGATCCTGTATGCATTGATGGCGATATTATAAATCGTGACCGACAAAAGATTCCGGTGAGGGTAACGTTTGCTCCAATCCGGGATGTAAAAGGTCGCCTCGCCGGGTTTCTTGAAACATTGGAAGACGTCAGGCTGCTGCGCGAACTCGATGGAAAAATCGGCACCGCCTATGGCTTTGGCCAGTTGATTGGACGCAGCCCTGAAATGGAGAGGATTTTCCGGATACTGCCGGTGATTGCTCAATCAGATTCGTCTGTTTTGATTACGGGTGAGACAGGCACCGGCAAGGACTTTGTCGCCGAAGCAGTTCATCAGGCCTCGCAACGTGCCAAAGGTCCTTTCGTGAAGGTTAACTGCGGAGCTTTGCCGGAAACACTTCTGGAATCGGAACTGTTCGGCCATCAAAAAGGTGCGTTCACCGGTGCTATGGAAAACAAGCCCGGACGCTTCCGTCTTGCACATAATGGGACTTTATATCTTACCGAGATAGGTGATCTTCCACTTTCTTTGCAGGTGAAGCTGCTGACATTTCTAGACGACAAAGTGGTTTATCCCCTGGGAAGCACCAGGGGTTTTCATGTAAATGTACGTGTGATCGCCGCTACCCACCGCAACCTTGAACAGATGGTCCGGGAAGGGCGTTTCAGGGAAGACTTGTTGTTTCGACTAAACGTGGTTCGGCAGCACCTGCCCCCTTTGCGCGAACGGGGAGAAGACGTTCGATTGTTGCTGGATCACTTCCTGCATAACCTCTCTTCACAATTCAAAAAACCCATCAAGGGCTTTTCTGCCAAATCTCTGCGCATCCTGCAAAATTATTCTTATCCTGGAAATGTGCGCGAGCTCCGAAATATCGTTGAATACGCCCTCAATATCTGCCAGGAGGATCAAATCCAACCCCGACACCTTCCGGCCTATCTCACTGAAGCGAGAGCCGCACAGTTGACACCGGGAGCGGAAAGATCACAAGCAGACCTGCCGGACCCTTCACCCATTTCACTGGATAATAAGGAGACAGCCCTGAACTGGGAGGCCATGGAGCGAAAAATGATCATGGAGGCGCTTTTGAAGGCCAGAGGACGACGAAACCAGGCTGCCAAGATTTTGGGTTGGGGAAGAAGCACTTTGTGGAGAAAAATGAAACAATATGAAATTGTCTCCTGAAGAGGATATCCGGATGCCGGGTGTTTCAAGGAATGGGGTAAATAGGGGAGCCGGTGACGCAAGTGGGAGGGAACCGGCTATGTTTGAATGGGATAGATTCGCAGGGATGGTTTAATGGCAAGTAAAGTCCTGGTGACTCTTTACGGCAACGATGTGGCGCCTCGTTTTGATTTGGCCACCGAGGTGCTGATCGCTTCGGTCGATGATGAAGGAGTGGTGCGCGAGGAGAAAACCATGGTTCTGCCGCAGGCCTCCGCCGAAAAGTTGTGCCACATGGTGCTCACCGAAGAGGTCAAGGCTGTGATTTGCGGGGGGATCGAACAAGAGTATTATGACTATCTGACCTGGAAAAGAGTAGAAGTAATCGAATCCGTGGTGGGATTGTATAATAGCGTTCTTGAAAAATTCGCAAGAGGGGAACTTAAGAGCGGGGATATTCTGTTTGACGGATTGGTAGAGGAAAAAAATGGCGGTCAATAAATGGTTTAAGATGGCGAATCTGCTGCACATGCCGGAGGAGGGGGATGCTCATGATCGCTACAATATCCTCCGCCGCAACATGATCATATTGATGATTCTGGTGACGCTCATCCCACTTCTTTTGATGGCTTTTGTAAATTACCATCAGTATCGGACTGCATTGAGAGACGAAATCGTCAACCCCCTGCGCGTCCTGGTAAACAAGACCAAACACTCTTTTGAGCTGTTTCTGGCGGAAAGGCTTTCCGCGGTGAGCTTTATAGCTTCGGCTTACTCCTTTCAAGAGCTTGCTGATGAAAATACTTTGAATCGCATCTTTCAAGTTATGAAGCGTGAATTCGGTGGTTTTGTCGACCTCGGATTGATCGATTCCAATGGGATTCAAGTGAGCTATGTCGGCCCTTATGACCTCAAGGGAAAGGATTATGCCGAACAGAGCTGGTTTCATGAAGTGCAGGTGCGAGGAAGCTACATCAGTGACGTGTTCATGGGTTATCGGAAATTTCCGCATATTGTCATGGCAGTACAACACCGAACCGAAACCGGTCAAATCTGGATCTTGCGGGCTACCGTTGATACGGAAAAATTTGATGATTTGATTGCTTCCATGGGGCTGGATCCGGAAAGTGACGCCTTCCTTCTCAACAGAAGCGGCGTTTTTCAGACACCTTCCAAGTTCTATGGCGGCGTTCTGGAACAGTTTCCGCTTCCCCTGCCTCCGATCAGCTATGAAGCCAACGTCATTGAAGCCAAAGGTCCAAAAGGCAGGGACGTCTTTTTCTCCTATGCTTATTTCGTGCACCCGGCCTACATACTCGTTGTGGTCAAACCCAAGGCCGAGGTCCTCAAAACATGGTACACTTTGAAGAGTGAGCTGGCCATCCTTCTCGCGGTCAGCATAGTAGTCATTATCTTGGTGGTCTATAAAATTGCAGGCGTATTGGTGCGACGCATCCGCGAATCCGATGAAAAGCGCGAGGCGGCGTTCCGCGAAATGCAGCAGACCCACAAGCTTTCTTCCATAGGCAGACTGGCAGCGGGAGTTGCGCACGAAATCAACAATCCAATGGCGATCGTTAATGAAAAAGCAGGATTAATGAAAGATTTGATTGAGTATAAAGCGGACTTTCCAGATAAGGAAAAGTTTCTTTCATTGGTGAATGCCATCCTTCAATCGGTCCAACGTTGCCGCTCCATCACGCATCGCCTGCTGGGATTCGCTCGCCGCATGGAAATTCAAATAGAAGTATTGGATCTTAACGAAATTCTGCAGGAAACCTTAACTTTCCTTGAAAAAGAGGCCCTTTACCGGAACCTGGATTTACGTCTGAACTTAGCGGAAGATCTTCCCCGAATCGCGTCGGATCGAGGGCAGCTGCAGCAAGTCTTTTTAAATTTCTTAAACAACGCCTTTGCTGCGGTGGAAGATGGCGGTCTGGTCGCCATTACAACATGGGAAAAGGACCTTGATACCGTAGCTGTTTCTATCAGGGACAACGGCACCGGCATGTCGGAAGAGACCCTCAAGCATATCTTCGAGCCGTTTTTCACCACCAAAAAAGACAAAGGTACCGGACTCGGTCTTCCAATTACCTATGGAATCATAAAGAAGCTTGGCGGTGATATCGAGGTTCAGAGCAAAGAAGGGCAGGGGACAACCATGACCGTGTATTTGCCGAAGAAGCCCAAAGAAGGATATGGAGGATAGCATGCAGGACTGGAACGTGCTTCTGGTGGATGATGAGGAAGAGTTCGTCACAACCCTTGCTGAAAGGCTCCGCTTGCGTGGGATTCCCGTTCGAGTGACAACGGATGGGGAAGAAGCACTGCGAATGATGGAGGCCGAGCCTTTCCAAGTGGTGGTTCTGGATGTTCTCATGCCGGGACTTGGTGGGCTTGAGGTTTTGAAGAGAATCAAGGCGGATTACTCCGACGTCAAGGTGATTCTGCTGACCGGCCAAGGTTCGACCTGGGACGGTATCCAGGGGATGCGCATGGGTGTTTTCGATTACCTGATGAAGCCCTTGAACATAGATGATCTGATAGACAAAATCCGTGAGGCCGTCGGTGAAAACTAATCGAGTCTGGATGGCGAGCACTCGATGTGTTTAAAGGAACATGGAGGATGAGGTGAGGGGCTATCCAGGCTATAATTTCAACTGGAGCAGAAGATGAGAAAAACCACCGCAAAAGAGTTGGCCTTTTTCGGCAGAATCACGGCCGGGTTTACCCATGAAATCAAGAATATTCTGGCCATCATCAAAGAGTCCTCCGGCCTCATGGAAGATCTGTTATCGCTTACAAAGGATGATCCATTCCCGCACTGGGAGAGGTTCTCTCGCCGAGTCCTGGTCATCCGGCAGCAGGTGCAGCGCGGCGTGGAACTGGCAAACCGCCTGAATCGTTTTGCGCACAGCCCGGATGAACCCGTCAGTCGAATCGACCTCAATGAATTGGCGGATCAGTTGGTCCGACTTTCTGAGCGCTTCGCGCGTCTGAAAGAGGTAACCTTAAAAGCGAGTTGCTCGGAATCCGCGGTGGCGCTGGTAACTTCACCAGTCGAATTGCAGATGGCCGTGTTTACTTTGATGGAAAGTTGTTGGAATCAGATGCCGGCAGGAAGCGAAATCGAGCTCACGGTTGAGCTACGCGAAAAGAGACCCTGTATGTTTATTCGGCTGATCGGGGAGACCGGTGATATGGTTGCCGCCAAACAAAAGGTGCAATCGTCGGAAAGCTTTCGGGCTACCCAAGAGCTGCTTGGCGAGCTGGGCGGGGAAATCCTTGCCGACCGTCAAGACGGCTTTGCTCTCGCGTTTGGCGAGACGAAAGAATAAATGCATTCATGCTGATTTTTCAGACAGCCGGCAGGAGTTCACTTGATGGCGCAATTCAAAGTTCTGTTAGTTGACGATGAAGAGGAATTTGCCTTTGCTCTTGCAGAGCGGTTACAAATGCGGGGTCTGGATACGAAGATTGTGCACAACGGAGAACAGGCACTCTATATGGTCCAGGATTATGTGCCGGAGGTTATGTTGCTCGATCTCAAAATGCCGGGCATGGATGGGTTGGAGGTGCTGCGTCGAGTAAAGAAGACACACCCGCAGGTTCAGGTCGTCATCCTTACCGGGCATGGTTCTCAAAAGGATGCGGAGATTGCCAGCCGCTTGGGTGCTTTCGCTTATCTCCAAAAGCCCGCCGACATTGGTGAGATTGTGGACGCTCTAAAGCGGGCTTATTCGGATTCCGACGGTTGAAAGAACAGCTGTGGGATCCGTTTTCTGAACGTAAAAAGATGCAGTCAGGGGAGAATCAATGAAAATCAAGGTTATGCTGGTAGATGACGAAAAAGAATTCGTCGATGTTTTGGCTGAGCGGTTGGAAGCAAGAGATTTTGATTTGGTCAAGGCATACAGCGGCGAGGATGCTCTGGCAAAACTGCAGGAGCAGGAAGTCGATGTGGCTGTTGTCGACGTACTGATGCCGGGCAAGGATGGAGTGGAAACCTTGCGGGAGATCAAACGGTTGAATGCCCTGATCGAGGTCATTATGCTGACCGGAAACGCTACCGTCGAGACCGCCGTGGAAGGCATGAAACAAGGGGCGTTCGATTATCTACTGAAACCGACTGAAACGCGGGACCTGGTGGCCAAGATCGCCAGGGCTTACAAGCGCAAAGCGGAGCACGAAGACCGCATCCGCCAGGCGGAAATTGAAAAGATCATGCTCCGAAGAGGCTTTTAGCCGGCTGTGCGGGCACCGAAAGTTGCCGGGCAAGACCGTTTCATCGGCTTGGCCGAGTGTGCCGTGCCCTAGATTTGTGATCGGCCGCACGGGAGCCCACTTGCAGTGGATTGCGCAATGCAGTGAACCCGCAATAGTTCTATTTTGTTTCATTTTAGATCACCCTGTTTGTTTCAAATAGTTTCAATTAGTTTTATAGTTCACGCCTACCTTTTTTCCTAATAACTAATTCAGCGTAATCATTATTAAAATATTCTGGCATGGAACTTGCCTTTGCCACTACCGGGACTGCCTTTGATTGCGGTCACTGCCGAAGACCTTGCTTCTTGCACAATGCAGCCGGTGCTGCAGTGAGAGTTGCTGGAACACCCATTTGAGTCGAAACATGCCGATACGAGTGTTGATAATCGATACCGATGAGAATTTTTGCCGGAATGTTTCTCAACGCTTGTTGATTGAGAAATACCGAGTCTTTGTAACGGTCGATGTAGTGGAAGCGAAAAAAATTGTGCAAAGGGAAAAAATAGATGTAGTGTTGTTGGGACTTAAAGGGCTGAAGCAAAGGGGCTTGTCATTGCTTACCAGCATTAAAAGGATGCGGCCTTCCACCGAGGTGATCCTGATGCTGCCTGCCGGGCATCTTTCTCTTTCTATTGAAGGCATGCGCTTGGGAGCCTTCGATGATCTGCTGATGCCGTTCGACATCGAAACTCTGCTAAGCCGAATAAAAGCCGCCGATCAACACAAACAAAACCAAAAGAAAGTCAAAAAATCGCACTTGCACCAGCGCCGAAAAAATTTGCTGGAGTGCGGCAAGATCGAGCTCTCAAGAAGCGAGCAAAAACCTTATGTGGAAGACGAACCCAACAACGTGGGTGGTGCTGAAGAGAAGGAATCTTAGGGAGATTTTGGATCGACGGAGAATGGATGGCGGTTTCAAGATTCGAACGAAAACCGAGAGCAAAGTCTACTGAGGAGAGATTTGAATGAAGATCAAAGTGCTGCTGGTTGATGATGAGAAGGAATTTGTGGAGGTTCTGGGGGAAAGGTTGGAGACCCGAGACTTTGACGTGAGCATGGCATTCAGCGGTGATGAAGCGCTGCAGGCGGTCTCCGGACAGGATGTCGATGTTGTTGTTTTGGACGTTCTCATGCCGGGCAAGGATGGGATCGAAACATTGCGTGAGATCAAGGAGTTGAAGCCTATTTTAGAGGTCATCATGCTGACCGGCAACGCTACCGTGGAATCAGCGGTGGAAGGACTCAAGCTTGGCGCCTTCGATTACCTGATGAAACCCACTGAAACCAAGGAACTGGTGGCGAAAATAGTTAAGGCTTACAAGCGCAAAGCGGAGCAGGAAGAGCGCATTCGAAATGCAGAGATCGAGCGGATCATGCTGACCAAGGGATGGGGCTAGTGAATCCGAACAAACTCGAGGGCATTGTTCAACGCTAAGCCGCAATGCGGGGGAGATGGGCCGTGCTGCCTTTTGTTGGATGCTGCCTTGTGAGACCATTCACACAGTATGGGGATTGAGAGAGAGTCTAGAAGGGGACGACTATGAAATCGATTAAGGTCAAAGAATTAATGGTACCTCTAAGCGAGTACGCAACGGTTGCCGAAGAGGCCACTTTGTATGACGCGGTAATGGCCCTGGAGGCGGCGCAGGAAAAATTCGACAAAGCAGCCGAAAGGGATAAGCATCGAGCCATTCTGGTGTTCGACAAAAATCAGCAAATCATAGGCAAGGTCAGCCAGTTCGATGTACTTCGCAGTCTGGAACCGAAATACGAAGAAATAGGCGACATGAAAGCGATTTCACGCTTTGGTTGGAGTCCGGATTTTGTCAAGTCGATGCTCAGCAACTATGGGCTGTGGGAAAAGCCTCTGCAGGACATCTGCAAAAAGGCGGCACGGAAGAAAGTAAAAGACATCATGGTCACCTACAGCGAGGGCGAATATGTGTCCGAGGATGCTACTTTGGATGAAGCCATCCATTTGCTGGTGATGGGTTATCACCAGTCCCTGTTGGTAACCCGCGGCACATCCATGGTCGGTATTCTGCGATTGACGGACGTATTCGGAGAAGTATGCAAGATGATCAAATCCTGTTCGATATAGAGGTCTTTCGAGCGTAAACCGCTTGAACTGCAATTTGAACTCGGAAATCAAGATGATTTTAATCGTAAGGAGCATTTTATGAGCGCTGAGGTGAAATCTTCCGGACCCAAGATAAGCAGTCGTATCATTTTTATTTTAATCGGAGTTGCACTGTTTCTGATCGTTTATTATTCACCATCCTGGCCGGATGCCATAGATCCCTTGGGCAAGCACTTTCCGCTCACACGTGAGGGCAAAGGGGCTCTGGCCGTGTTCTTACTTGCCGGTACCTGGTGGGTTTTTGAAGTCGTGCCGATCGGGGTCACAAGTTTGGCAATCGGCGTTTTGCAGGCTCTGTTCCTGATCCGGCCGGCCAAGGTTGCGTTTAAGGATTTTATGGATCCTTCGGTTCTATTTATCTTCGGCTCCATTGTTATCGGTATGGTGTTCACCAAAACCGGATTGACCAAAAGACTGGCCTACAAGATGCTGATGGTGGTTGGAGAGAGGACCAGCATGATCCTGCTGGGCACGTTTGTCGTGACCGCGGCATTAACGCATATCATGGCCCACACAGCTGTTGCGGCAACGGTATATCCACTGCTTCTGGCGATTTATGCACTTTATGGGGAGGGCAATAAGCCAACCAAGTTCGGCAAGGCTCTTTTCATCGGTATGGCTTACGTCGCCGGCGCGGGGAGCATCATCACGCTGCTCGGAGCAGCGCGCGGCGCGGTTGCCATAGGTTTTTACAAGGAAATAATCGGCAAAGAAGTGACGTTCTTCCAGCTTACCTATTACATGTTCTTTATAGGTTGGTTGATGGTGTTTTTGTTGTGGGGTTTTTTCATGATCTTCTTAAAGCCGGAAAAAAAGACCATCCCGGGGTTGCGCGAACGCGCCAGGGAATTGAATTCCCAGCTCGGAGCCATTACCGGCCAGGAGAAGCTGGCCGCAGCCATCATCTTCGGCGTCATTGTCATCATGTCTCTGCAATCTTTCGTCCCCGAGCTAAAGGTCCTCAACAAAGCGGCAATCCTGCTGGTTTCGACGATTCTGTTTTTTGTTCTGAAGATCCTTGACATCGAAGATTTGGAAAATATTCCGTGGAATATCATCTTGCTGTTCAGTGGGGCCATGAGCATCGGCTTTTGCCTGTGGGAAACCGAAGCCGCCAAATGGCTGGCAGTGAACTGGCTCGTTATGTTCCAGAAGGCCAACTGGTTTGTTTTTGTGATGGGCATTGCCTTCTTCGTCATGGTGATGACCAACTTTATTATGAATGTTGCGGCCATAGCCATTTCCCTGCCGGTGGCGTTGGTTATCGCCCCCTATCTCGGGGTGGCGCCGCAGGTGGTCCTGTTCGCTTCCTTGGTAACCGCCGGCATGCCGTTCCTGTTGCTGGTCGGCGCAGCGCCCAATGCCATTGCATACGATTCCAAGCAATTCACCAGCGGCGAGTTTTTCATGTATGGGATCCCTGCCAGCATTTTGTTGATGGTCGTGGTGGGTCTTGCCGCATATGTGATCTGGCCGTTGCTCGGCATGCCGGTAACAATAGCCGCGGGCTAGCAGGGTATCCGCAAATCCAAGACAAACAGCCGTAAAGTCCCCCTGTTCGGAACAGGGGGACTTCCGCTGCCATTTCAATGAAACTCATCCCAGCAAATGCTCGCCGTCTACCAAACTTGCCTTTACACAATGTAAAAAATATCGACAGCCAGTGAGTTCCACTCCGCTCCAGGTCCTCATCGCAAATAGAAAATATTTTGTCGTTATAATGGTTTAACTCTTGCGCGGCGGTGCGGACATCTTTGGCACGACCGTTGCCTATCCTTTCTTCGGCAGATTTGCAGCGGCAATGAACAGCTGCTTCTAATCCATCATAGGGCGACTAAGGTGATTGAATGGAACGAAAAGATTATCGAAAGTTATATTGGAAAATCATCGCAACAACTCTGTCGTTTTCGTTGGTTCCGCTCTTCACTTTAGGCGCTACCATTTATTACCAGTTTCGCGTTTCCTATACTGCGAAAATTATGGAGAGCCTTCGAACGCTTACCGACAACCGAAGAAATGCCATTGATCTGTTTTTCGACGAACGGGTGTCGCAGCTCTACACGCTGGCCTATACCCATTCATTCGATCAATTGGGAGATGCAAAATATCTGGATCAAGTTTTTACGCTGATGCAGACAAGGTCCAAGTCTTTCGTGGATATCGGCATCATCGATCAGGACGGCAACCACGTCGCGTATGTCGGCCCGTATAATTTGGAAGGGGTCAACTATAAAAATGAGAGTTGGTTTCATGAAGTGATGCTTCGTGGAGTGTACATAAGCGACGTGTTTATGGGCTTCAGGAAGTTTCCTCATTTTATAATCGCCGTAATGCGACGAGAGGGGGATCGAAACTGGATTCTTCGGGCAACCATCGATACCCAGATCTTTGACACGATGGTCAAAGCGGCTCAAGTGGGAAAGCGCGGAGATGCTTATGTGGTGAACAGGGAAGGCGTATTGCAGACGGCGCCGCGTTTTGGAGGAAAACTGCTGGGCAAGATAGAAGCACCGGGCAGTTCTCAGTTTTCCGGCATCCACGTGGAGGAAATGCGACTCAACGGTGAAGCGGCTTTATTTGCGACGACCTGGCTCAAGAATAAGGATTGGATGCTGGTCATAAAAGAGGACCCGCGAGAAGAGCTGAGCCCCTTGTTCGAAGCGCGCTATATGATGATCGGCATCATTGCCCTGGGTGTTTTGGTGATCGTACTCGGGACGGTCTTTGTCACGCGCGCCACCGTAGGACAACTCATCCAGACCGACCGCGAAAAAGCAATGCTGGATGCCAGTCTGGAACAGTCGGGTAAAATGGCCGCTTTGGGCAAACTGGCTGCCGGTATAGCCCATGAGGTGAATAATCCGCTTGCCGTCATCAAGGAAAAAGTTGGTTGGATAATGGATCTTCTAAGTGAAGAAGATATCTCGAAAAGTGAGAATTTTAAAGAGTTTGACGATGCCGTGCATAAGATTGACCATCACGTAGACCGCGCCAAAAAAGTTACCCATCGTCTTTTGGGTTTTGCCCGCCGCATGGAACCCATCAAGGAAAAGGTCGATATCAATAAACTTTTGGATGAAACGATTGATTTCCTTGAAAATGAGGCTCACTACCGCAACATTACCATTCACTCAGACTATTATCCCGATTTGCCGACTACCCTTAGTGATTCCTCGCAACTTCAACAGGTTATCTTGAATATATTGAATAATGCCATAGACGCCATTGGAAAAGACGGCGAGATCAATGTCAAAACAAAGCACAATTCGAAGGACGAGCAGATTGTCGTCACCATTGCGGATAATGGTCCGGGGATTCCAAACGATCGGCTGGACAGGGTCTTCGATCCGTTCTTCACAACCAAAGAAGTAGGCATGGGTACCGGATTAGGTCTATCCATAAGTTACACCATCGTGGACAAATTGGGTGGACGAATTATGGTCGCAAGTGAGATGGGGAAAGGCACGGCTTTTACCATCTATCTCCCGGTGATTAAGCAGGAAAAAGTATAATTCGGGGCTTCCGGCAATAAACAATGAATTCCCTTCCGCTCGCTGCCTGTCGGTTGAGAAAGTGAGGTTAGTAAGAAATGGAAGGTTTTAGGGTTTTAGTTGTAGATGATGAACTGGATTTTCTGGAAACAATTGTGAAACGGCTGCAAAGAAGAAAAATTGACGTTTCCGGTGTGGAGAGTGGAAAGGCGGCCCTCGATCTTTTGGAGCATCAACATTTTGACGTGGTGATCCTGGATGTGAGGATGCCGGGAATGGACGGCCTTGAGACCCTTAAAGAGATGAAGAAGAAGCGTCCCCTCATGGAAGTGATCATGCTCACGGGACACGCATCCGTTGAGTCCGGAATGCAGGGTATGCAACTTGGAGCCTTTGACTACGTCATGAAGCCGGCTTCCATTAATGATTTGCTGGAGAAGATACAGCAGGCGTACGAGAGGAAGCTGCTGCATGAAAAACATGTCAAGGACACGCAGTTTATTAGATAGCAGTGCCCGTCCGCAACTCTTCGCATAT
>Ga0210088_1000006_pt1 | contig 62354 bp, 52 predicted proteins | sample RushMan_CattailN_6_FD_185557 | JGI IMG/M metagenome (GOLD analysis project Ga0210088, IMG submission 185557) | Wetland microbial communities from San Francisco Bay, California, USA, that impact long-term carbon sequestration -... | ecosystem: Environmental > Aquatic > Marine > Wetlands ... | reverse complement strand
AGCATCAAGAGATGGGAAAACGGCCAAATTCAGACCAAAGTAATGGATGACAATTTGAGAAGGGCACTCAAAGGCGGCGGTACGGTCTGCGACCTTCACACAGGAGGGAGAACGCTTTCGTTGGCCCGAACTAAACTTGTATTAAATCATTTTAGCGAAAAACTGGATAGAGACCTTTTGCCAGCAAGAGATCGCCTGCTTTATTCCGCAAAGTACCTGTGGTATGCTGATATGATTGCTTTCAGAGAAACAGGGCGAAGTATGACAGGGGCAACCTATGCAGCATTGCCGCGTGGGCCTCAACTAAATAACTACAAGGAACTAGTTGACCTCATCAGAAAATCGGACGAATCCGCAGCAGAGCGACTCACAGAGCATGAATTGAGAATCATCAGCAAAATAACCAAGGCCTTCCCAACAAATCGCTCTGTTTATGATGCTGCCCATAAGGAAAAAGTTTGGCAGGGGAAACCTGTTGGCTCACTTATCCCTTACACTGAGGCTGACCACATTACAGGCGTTAAATAATCACCTTCCCTCGGGCTTAGGTAACTACCGAAAAGCCGGGCCGTTTGGTTCGGCTTTTTTTGTTGTCTCAGAATTTTTATGAATTCGTGCACGCATGGTGCACGCAATTTTTTGAGAGTCTCTAAAGTGGCGCGCCTGGTAGGATTCGAACCCACGACCTACGGATTAGAAGTCCGTTGCTCTATCCACCTGAGCTACAGGCGCGCTTGAGATATCTTTCCCGTGTTGGACATCTCGCACTAAATAGACGGATTCCACTGCCTTTGTCAATAACCTTATCGTGCGTGAACCATTCTGAACGAGGGACCGCGAAGAACTCCACCTATAGAGTTGTGCCCACTTTTACTTTGCGTTTTGATCAAAAAATCGATAGAAATTCGAGGGCTTTTATGGCGCACCATCAAAACAAAAGGAGAGTTGTGCTCGATGGATCGTAAAACATTATGGGTGAGTTTATTGGGTGGTTGTTTTCTTTTGATACTCGGAATTAAAAGACTTCTTCAGGAAGGAGACTGGGTCCTCTTCATTCTTGGGGTATTGATCATCGCTTTTAGTTCATCCAGCTTATTGAAGAATAGGCCAAAGAAATGATCCGGGAATGCCCTTGACGTTATCAGGCAAATCAACTAACTTTCCTCGATTCAAAAGATAAAACCTTAAAATATTGGATTGAAAGAAAGGGACGCGAGTGTAATGGAAGATCTGAACGTGATTATGCGGGAGCGGATTCAGAAAGCTGAGCAAATGGAGGAGGCGGGTATTCCAATTTACCCCAACGGGTATCCGGTCCCGGATCACATCCAAGATCTCATTAAAAAATTTGGCGACAAGACCGATGAGGAGCTGAAAGCTGATCCCCAATCCTTTACGCTTGCGGGCCGCGTGTTGGCTGTTCGCTCTTTTGGAAAATCTATATTCATGCATGTTCTTGACGCAGGTGACAAGATACAGATCTATATTCAGCAAAATCAAGTTGGCAAAGAACCCTATAAGCTGGCGAAAAAGATCGATATTGGGGATATTATCCGAGTTAGTGGCAGCCTTTTTCGGACTAAAACCCAGGAACTGACTCTTCTCGTAAAAGAATTGGTCCTTTTGAGCAAGAATCTTCGTCCCTTGCCTGAGAAATACCATGGCCTTAAAGATGTCGAGACGCGTTACAGGCAGCGATATGTAGATTTGATCGTGCATGAGTCGGTGAGAGAAATATTTCGAAAGCGGGCCAAAATCATTCAAGCTATTCGTCAGTTTCTGACTGACCGAGGCTACCTCGAAGTCGAAACACCCATGATGCAGCCAATACCTGGAGGAGCCACGGCAAAACCTTTCAAAACCTTTCACAATGCCCTTGGAATGGATTTGTATTTGCGTATAGCCCCGGAGCTTTACCTCAAGCGACTGTTGGTTGGGGGATTCGAGCGTGTATTCGAGCTGAACCGGAACTTCCGCAATGAAGGGGTTTCTACACAGCACAATCCGGAATTCACCATGCTGGAATTCTATGAAGCATATGCCGCCTATCAAGACTTGATGGTCTTAACCGAAGAGCTTTTTGTCGCCATAAGCAATGTTGTCAACGGAGGCTCGCTGCAGTTGGAATATCTAGGAAATTCCATTGACTTGACTCCGCCTTGGCAACGTTATCGTCTGACAGAGGCTCTTGTTGAAGTAGGAGATGTTCCGAGCTCGGTAATCGATGATGTTGACAAAGCCGCAGACTATGCAAGATCTATAGGCATTCAAACCGAACGTTACGAAGGTCACGGCAAACTGCTGACCAAAATTTTTGATCAAGCAGTGGAGCCGAAACTTATTCAGCCTACGTTTGTGAGCCATTATCCGCTGGAAGTTTCGCCACTATCTCGACGAAACGAAACTGACCCGACACTCACCGATCGCTTCGAGCTTTTCATAGGGGGGAGAGAAATGGCGAATGCTTTTTCCGAGCTAAATGACGCCCGGGACCAGAAAGAACGCTTCATGCTCCAGTTGCAGGCGCGCCAGGCGGGTGATGAAGAGGCTCACCTTATGGATGATGACTACATTAGGGCTTTGGAATATGGCATGCCGCCGGCGGCTGGAGAAGGAATAGGAATTGATCGTTTAGTCATGTTATTCACTGATTCCGCATCGATCCGCGATGTGATTCTTTTTCCTCACCTTCGTCCGGAAAAGAAAATATAGAGCTTTATGAACTTTGAATTCTTCGTCAGTCTACGCTATTTATTGGCAAAGCGCCGGCAGACGTTCATTTCTCTAATCACCTTCATATCCATCGCTGGGGTGGCGGTAGGCGTGACTGCCTTGATCGTCGTTCTCGCAGTCATGAACGGGTTCCAACGGGACTTGCGGGATCGCATCCTCGGCATCACTTCGCACATCGTTGTGGGCCGCTTCGATGCCACAATTTCCAATTATCACGAAGTAATCGATGAGATAAAACTTGAACGCGGTGTCACAGGAGCATCTCCTTATGTATACACGCAGGTCATGCTCAGTTCTGGGAGGGGGGTCTCAGGCGCTCTGTTGCGTGGAATAGATCCGCAAACGGCCACGGAAGTTGTCAATATACAAAAAGATATGATTCGCGGCAACCTTATGGATCTTGGGAATACGCCCGCCGGCTCGACTGAAGATAATCCAGGGATCATCCTCGGAGTCGAGTTGGCTAACAACCTTGGGGTTCGGCAAAAAGATTGGGTCACCGTAATTTCTCCAACCGGCCGCTTAACTCCGATCGGGCAGACTCCAAAAAGCAGGTTGTTTCAGGTGGTGGGCATCTTTCAATCGGGCATGTTCGAATATGACAATACCCTTGCTTACATTAGCCTGAAATCGGCACAACAGTTTTTGGGTATAGGCGATGTCGTATCGGGCATCGAGGTGCGAGTCGAAGACATATATGACGCCCAAGCAATCGCCCAGAAGTTGAGATCGCGCCTCGGCCCATCCTTTTGGGTGCGGGATTGGATGCAGATGAATAGGAACCTCTTTTCGGCCCTGAAGCTTGAAAAGGTTGTTATGTTCATTATTTTGACTCTAATCGTGCTTGTCGCGGCTTTCAACATCGTGAGTTCTCTTATCATGTTGGTGATGGAGAAGACGCGCGACATAGCGATCCTCAAAGCCATGGGCGCCACAACCGCCAGCATACGCAAGATCTTTGTATTGGAAGGCCTCATGATAGGAGTTTCAGGGACCATCTTGGGCCTTTTGGGCGGGATGGGGCTGTGCGGCATTCTCAAAAAGTATCATTTCATCGAACTCCCGCGAGATGTCTACTACATCTCCACTCTGCCGGTTCATTTGGAAGGTCTCGATGTAGCAATCATCGCGTTTTCGGCCATTGCCATTAGTCTCATTGCGACACTATATCCATCCAGGCAGGCGGCCAAATTGGAACCGGCAGAAGCGCTTCGCTATGAATAATCTTCGACAGGCGGTAGAGGTCCATGCCATGGGATTAACCAAGGTCTTTGAGGGTGGGGTGCATTCCATTGAGCTTTTCAGGGACCTTGACTTGGTGATAAGAAGTGGCGATAGACTGGCAATTGTAGGTGCATCCGGTGCCGGGAAATCAACGCTTTTGCACATAATTGGGACTTTGGAAAAACCAACCGGCGGTAAAGTGCTCTACGGTGGACAGGATATTTTTTTGTGGGATGAAAAACAATTGGCGAAATTTCGCAACCATCACATAGGATTTGTTTTTCAGTTTCATTACCTGCTGCCGGAATTCGACGCCTTGGAAAATGTGATGATGCCCGGCCTGATTGCGGGGCAATCTAAAAAGGACGTCAAAGCCCAAGCTGTATATTTGCTCGGCAAACTCGGATTGATAGATCGTCTCCATCATCGCATCGGCGAAATGTCCGGAGGTGAGCAGCAAAGAGTGGCTGTGGCCAGGGCTTTGTTATTACGACCCAAACTTTTTCTGGCCGATGAACCGAGTGGTAACCTGGATACAAGAACCGGCAGGACCCTTCACGAATTGCTGGTCGAACTTAACGAAGAGTTGGGTGTTACAATGGTGATCGTTACGCACAACATGGAACTGGCGTCCATGATGCATCGCACGCTGCGTTTGGTGGATGGCCATCTAAAAGAGGATTTGTCTGCGAATTAAACGAATGTCTGCAGTTTATTCCCGGCATTTTAAATGTACTTGGGTTGAATTTACGAAAGTGCTATAGTCTAGCTCTTTTTTAGACGAACATTGCCTTAGGAGTCCTTTCTTTTGGATAAGCATGTCTGTCGCAAGGGATCCTGAAAAAACAAACATCCCGGCCGCATTCGTATGGTGTGGGCTTAGTGCTGTCGGAGAAAGCACGTCTGAGGCCTCTTACTAGTAGGAAAATGGGACAGCGGTTTTTACGAGTCCGTAAGAACTTGGGGTGGTAACGGAAAGAACAAAGGTCATGGGGGGGACGGATGCGCAAGTTAGCGATCCTGGTCAGTTTGATATTGTGCTTGAGCATAGAAGTGTGGGCGCAGAATGAAAAACCGAAAGTTGCGGTTATGCCATTCGTAGTTCGTAGTGCCCAGGCTTTGCCCAATGTTCGTCAAACACTCCAAGAAGTCATGGTCCGTCAACTTTCCGAACTTGGCCTGCAGGCTGTCGAGTCGACCGAAGTTGCGGGCACAGATGAGCAAGCTCGTGTTGCGGCAAGAAGGGTGGGCGCCGATTATGCATTATATGGGAGCTTCAATAAGATCGGCAATACCATCAGCATCGATGCCAAGTTGGTGCATGTACCAGGTCAGAAGAAAACCGAAGTACTTTTTGGACAGGAAAGTGGAATAGAAAATCTTGCCAAGGCAGCCGATACTGTCAGCAAGGACGTTGCCGTCTTTTTGCTCGCGAAGGCTGTGATTGCCGACATTCAGGTGAAAGGGAATGAACGGATAGAGTCGGCTGCAATCCAGTTGAATGTGAAGAGTAAAGTCGGTGAGATTCTGAGCCCCGAGCAAGTGAGGGATGATATCCGGTCCATATACAAGATGGGATATTTTGAGAAAGTTGAGGCTGAAGTTACCGATACACCAAAAGGCAAGCTCCTCACGTTTGTGGTGCAGGAAAATCCGACTATTCAGGAAGTGAACATAAAGGGAAACAAAAAAATTAAAGAAAAGGATATCCTGGCAGCTATCGCAACCAAGCCATACACCGTCTTAGAAAAAAATATCATTAATGAAGATGTGCAGAAGATACTCAAGCTTTATCAGCAGAAAGGCTTCTTCAATGCCGAAGTGACCACCGATATCTCATACCCGCGTGACCCCAGGAATGCTGTGGTTACGTTTAATATCGAGGAAAGGGGAAGAATCTACATCGAAAAAATTACTTTTACCGGAAACGAGCACTTTTCCGACCGAAAGCTTCGTGGTGTTATGCAGACGAAGCAGAAAAGTATTTTTCTTTCCTGGTTTACCGATCGCGGTATTCTGCAGAAAGATATTTTGGACACGGATGTTGACCGACTGACCGTCTACTATCACGATCGAGGCTTTATGGATGCTAAGGTCGGTACGCCCGATGTTTCTTTTCGCAAAGATGGAATCTTTATTGAAGTCCCGGTTCAGGAAGGGGAGCGTTATCGGGTTAAGAGTGTGGAAATAGCTGGGGGGGCGTCGGAAGAGAATGAACAACTGCAACAGAAACTCAGAGTAAAAGCCGATGATTATTTTAGTCGGGAAAAGCTGCGCGACGATGTCCAAGACATAAGCAAGGGATACATGAACCAGGGCTACGCATACGTTGATGTTAATCCGGATGTAAAACAGGATCGGGCAGATCACACCACGAATATTGTCTATCAGGTTGACAGGGGTAATGAGGTTCATATCGGCACAATTACTGTCTCTGGAAATACCAAAACGCGTGATAAGGTCATTCGGAGGGAAATCGATTTATCTGAAGGTGACAAGTTCAGTGCCGACAAAATGGAAAAAAGCATGACCGATTTGCGTAAATTGGATTTTTTCGAAAATGTTGAAATTGTGCCTTCCGAGGGGGCCTCGCCCGAGGTTATGAATCTCGATGTTAAAGTGAAGGAAAAGTTTACGGGGTCGGTAAGCGTTGGAGGCGGTTACTCATCAGATGATGGTCTGTTCGTCACCGGTGAAGTTGTTCAGCGCAATCTTTTTGGTAGAGGGCAGTATCTGGGGCTTAAGGGATATTTTGGTCAGTCGGCACAACGCTACGTGCTCAGCTTCACGGAACCGTGGTTGTTCGATAAGCCAATAAACGCCGGGTTCGACGTTTACAATTGGTTGAGAGACTACCCCGATTTTACCAAGGATGCAGTCGGCATCAGGTTGAGATCCGGTTACGCCTTCGGCAACTGGAGTATGATAAGTGCTTACTATACTTTTGAAAATGCCAAAATTTCTGATGTTGCCGATGATGCCTCTTCGCTCCTAAAATCACAAGAAGGCCGGTCGAATCTTAGTGCAATTACGGGAATACTGGAAAGAGACAGCACCGATCATCCGTTTTTGCCTACACGAGGCTCCATCAACGTAATCTCCCTCCAATATGCTACAACTTATATCGGCAGTGACAGTGATTTCCTGAAGTCCGAAATCCAATCAGGTTGGTATTTCCCTTTATATTGGAAGCTGATAGGTTTTGTGAAGGGTTCAGCGGGCTGGATAAATGAGAGTTCCAGCAATCCGGCGCCCATTTATGAAAGATTTTTCCTTGGCGGCATCAATACACTTCGGGCCTTTAACTGGGGAGAAGTTGGTCCGCAAGACGCAAACGGCGAATACATTGGTGGAACGACATACGGACTGGCCAATGCCGAAATACTGTTCCCTTTAATAGAAAAAATGGGAATGCGTGGAGTCTTCTTTTTCGATTATGGTAACGCTTTCCTCGGCAGCAATCCTTTCCAGTTTAGCGATTATCGCTATGACGCAGGGGCGGGAATTCGATGGAATTCTCCTATGGGGCCTCTTCGAGTCGAGTGGGCTTACAACTTGGATCGCCGTGAAGGCGAAGACAGCAATAAGTTTCAATTTTCGGCAGGAGCATTTTTCTAAGGAGAAAACAAAATGCAAACTAAAAAATTGTTTTGCGCAGGTGTGCTTGCAACCATTTTCATGATTATGTCGGGAGGCGCTTGTTGGGCTGCTTCGCCAAAGATCGGCTACTTCGATATTCAGACGGTCCTTGCTAAATCGACTTGGGGGCAGAGGGCTAAACGAGAATTCGAGCAGAAACAGACAAGAATAAAAGGCGAGATGGAAGGCAAGGCCAACCAGTTCAAGAAGCTGCGGGAAGAATACGAAAAAAAGGCTCCAATGTTGGATGAAGCGGCCAGGACGAAAAAAGCAAAAGAATTAGTGGAAAAACAGCAGGAAGGCGAAAAAGCTCTCATGCAGTCCAACGCCGAACTCAATAAACTATCCAATGACCTCACTGGTCCCATTGTTGATAAGATCCTGCAAATCGTTATCGATATAGGCAAGAAGGAGAAGTACGATTTTATATTTGAGGTTGGAAAAGGCGGCATAGTCTACGCCAAAGATGAATACAACCTGACCGAAAGGGTTGTTAAAGAACTCAATAAGGTCACCCCACGGAAGTAATTACGGCAAAGAGGCATGGCAGAATGTATTGAAACTTCAATGCAATCGATACCCTTGGGCGAGATTGCAGAGCATGTAGGGGCCACTCTTAGCGGTGATCCTGAAACTCTTGTTGACGGAATAGCTGCCCTGGAGGACGCGGGGCCAAGTCAATTGAGTTTTTTGACCCATGCCCGCTATGGGCCTTCTTTGGCTGGGTGTAAAGCGGCTGCGTTGATAGTGCCCCCATCGTTCAGAGATTTGGAATTTCCTCTACTTATCTGTGAGCAGCCTTACTTGGCATTGGCAAAGACTGCACAGCTTTTTGTCAAGCCGTCGAATACTTTTTCCGGTATTCATCCGACAGCGCATGTAGCTGAACATGCGCATTTGGGATCGGACGTGGCAATCGGCGCCTTAGCGCACGTTGGGGATCGCGCTTCCATCGGCGCGGGATCTTGCATCATGGGTAATGTCTACCTGGGGTCCGACGTGCAAATAGGGGAAGACTGCCTGATTTATCCGGGAGTAACCATTCTGGACGGTTGTCAAATCGGGAGCCGGGTCACCATTCATAGCGGAACAGTGATAGGCAGCGATGGTTTCGGCTACGCTCAGGACGAGCGTGGGCAGCACGTTAAAATCCCTCAGATTGGCATCGTCCAAATTGATGACAACGTGGAAATCGGTGCAAATTGTACGATTGACCGAGCCACTTTCGGAAGAACCTGGATTCGGACCGGTTGTAAAATCGACAATCTTGTTCAGATCGCGCACAATGTGGTTGTAGGGGAACATTCAATCTTGGTTTCCCAGGTTGGGATCTCTGGCAGCACACGTATCGGCAAGCACGTCGTTTTGGCGGGTCAAGTGGGTGTGGTTGGCCATATCAAAATAGGCGACGGGGCCCGGGTTGGTGCCAAATCGGGGGTTTCCAACTCGGTGAAGGATAGAGAAGATGTGAGCGGAATACCGGCAGTGCCCCACAAAGAGTGGCTTAAAAACAGTGCTCATATCCGCCGACTATCGCACTATAGGGAAGACTTGCGGCGGTTGAAGATGAAAGTTGATGAGCTTGAAAAGTCACTCAGCAGAAGTTTGAGCCCGATGGGCAAGTGAACGAGGGGAAATTATAATTTTCGCCCTGTGAACTGCTCTTGCGAGTAGGGCGCCAAACAAGCAGGCATGAGGAAATTATGGCCAAGGATATTTTGGAAATCATGAAAATTCTACCGCACCGTTATCCGTTCCTTATGGTAGACCGAATCACGGAGTTGACAGCGGATAAAGTGGTCGGAGTAAAGAACGTAAGCATCAATGAGCCGTTTTTCCAAGGGCACTTTCCGGGAAATCCCGTCATGCCGGGCGTCATGATCGTTGAGGCCCTTGCTCAGGTGGGCGGTATTTTGGCCTTCGCACTGTTGTCGGAACCTAAAAACAACTCAGTCTATCTGATGGGTCTTGATAAAGTGCGCTTCAGGAAGCCTGTGCGGCCTGGAGATCAGCTGTTGCTAAAATTAGAGGTGATGAAGCAGAGGGGACCCATTTTTAAAATGAAAGGCGAGGCATTCGTGGATGATCAATTGGTTGCTGAAGCCGAACTGATGGCGACCATAGATTCCGGCAAACCGGAGGTGGAAATCTGATGGCTCTGATCATTGCAGTGGGTGCTGATAGTTTTTCTAAATGATTGGTAGGAGACTTTAAAGTTCATGGAGATTCATTCCACCGCGATTGTGTCGCCCCATGCTCAGTTAGCCGAAGATGTGATTATTCGACCCTATAGCATCGTTGGCCCAAAGGTTAAGATTGGTTCGGGAACCGTGTTAGGACCTCATGCCATTGTTGATGGTCATACTACAATTGGTAAACGCAATCAAATCTATCCTTTTACTACTCTCGGATATCCCCCTCAAGATTTGAGTTACAAAGATGAGGAAACAGAACTCATTATTGGAGATGAGAATATAATACGAGAGAATGCCACTATCCATCGCGGCACTGCTCGAGGAGGGGGCGTTACCAGACTGGGTAACCGCAATTTTATTATGGCATATGCCCATGTCGCGCACGATTGTAAAATCGGGAATTATGTCATTTTGGCCAATGCCGCGACTCTCGCCGGACATGTTCGAATAGGTGACCATGCGGTGATTGGTGGTTTGGTGGCCATACACCAGTTCATTCGCATCGGGACACACGCTTTTATCGGGGGAAAATCCGGTCTTCGAATGGACATGCCACCCTATATGCTGGCGTTCGGAGCCCCTGCGAAGCTGTATGGACCAAATTTGGTGGGCCTCAAGCGTAAAGGCTTTTCTAACGAAGCTATTCACGCCCTAAAAAAATGTTATCGGATACTTTTTCGCTCGGGTTTAACGATGGAGGAATCGATCATTAAGGCTCGGGAAGAAGTGGATCCTCTACCAGAGGTTGAGAATCTCCTACAATTCGTAGCGAATCGCTCCAAACGAGGCATTACGAGGTAGCTATTCCATGTACGATAAAGAGTTGCAGGCGCACAAATCACTTTCTCGAATCGGCCTGATTGCGGGGAGCGGCCAATTTCCGCTTCTGTTTGCTCATGCGTCTGGTCAGGCTGGCGTGGAAGTAGTGGCCGTCGGCTTTGAAGGAGAAACGGATCCTGCCTTAGCCAAATATGTTGCCGAACTTCACATGCTAAAGTTAGGGCAGCTGAACAAACTGATACGAACTTTTCAGACTGCCGGCATCACCCGCGCAGCCATGGTTGGTGCAATTAACAAGGCCAAGCTTTATACTCGCATTCGACCGGATTGGCGAGCGGTAAAGTTTATGAACAAATTGCGCAACAAGAAAGATGACTTCCTTCTAAGAGCTCTGGCAGAGGAACTTGAAACCGAAGGAATACACATTGAACCTTCCACCATTTTTCTTCCAGAACTGATTGCTCCCGTGGGAATATTGACGCGCCGTAAGCCGAATCGTCGAGAAGAAGCGGATATTGCCTTCGGCTGGGATATAGCGAAGAAAATCGGCGGCCTGGATATAGGGCAATGCCTGGTCCTCAAAAATCAAGCGGTGCTGGCAGTCGAAGGGATTGATGGGACAGATGCAACCATCATTAGGGGTGGACGCCTTTGTCGCGAAGGTGCTGTGGTCATCAAAGTGAGTAAACCCAGCCAGGACTTGCGGTTTGATGTTCCAGCGGTGGGGTTCGATACTATCGAAACGATGAAAAGGGCTCAGGCTCGCTTGTTAGTCATCGAGGCCGGCAAGACGCTGATCTTTGACCGGGGAAAGATGATCGACTCGGCTAACGAAGCCGGCATCACGATTCTCGCGCAGACGGATAAAGATAAAATTGGGACGTCTCAACCTGCAAAAAAAGCTCATGTGAGTCCAATTCTTAAACGCGGCGAGCAGATTTGTGCCAAGGAATCCCCGGTACTCGTCAGGCGTCATAAAGCCGATTCAATACGCATAGGCGTTGTAGGAGTTGGCTACCTGGGTCGTTTCCATGCGCAAAAATACGCAAGGCTTCCAGAGGCTAACCTCATTGCCGTTGTGGATATCAACCAAGCTCAAGCGGGAAATGTGGCAAAAACGGTCAAGGCAGAGGCTTTGACAGATTATCGTGATTTGTTTGGCAAAGTGGATTCGGTAAGCATTGTTACTCCCACGCCCAGCCATTATGCCATTGCCAAGGATTTTCTGGAAAGAGGCGTCCATGTGTTGCTCGAAAAGCCTATGACCCAGACTTTGGAAGAGGCTGATCATCTCAATGAGTTGGCCCAAAAGAATGGCTGCGTTCTGCAAATAGGGCACCTGGAACGATTTAATTCTGCCTTCCAAGCCATTCAGCCTCGTCTCAAGCATCCCGCATTCATGGAAGCGCACCGCCTGGCACTGTTCAATGATCGTGGTCTGGAGGTGGATGTTATTTTGGACCTCATGATCCACGACATAGATATCCTACTTCACATTGTGAAAGCTCCTTTGACGCAAATTCGGGTAGCCGGAGTGTCGGTCCTGACTTCATTGCCCGATATTGCCAATGTGCGACTGGAGTTTGCCGATGGCTCCATTGCAAACCTGACTGCTAGCCGCATATCTCTCAAAAATTTGCGTAAGTTGAGGATATTTCAGGAAAATTGTTATATGGTTGCAGATTTTGCCAATAAGCAGGCATACGCTATGTATCGCGAAAACGAGCCCGATGAGTCAGGATTCCCTCAGATTTCTATTGAGGAATTGGAGGTCTACGGTACCGATGCTTTGGAGGAAGAGATTATCTCATTTCTCCTCGCTATCCGACGCGGGTTTAGGCCGGTTGTAGATGGACAGGCAGGACGTCGGGCGTTGGCTGTCGCACTGGAAATATCGAACAACATCAATGAGCAGATGCGCAAAAATGGGATCGTGCCGCAGAAATACTACCAAAATTTTTCTGAGTGCAGGTGAGGCTTCGGGGGATCTCCATGGGTCATATTTGGTTCGAGCAATTAAAGCCAAAAGTCCGCAGGCTAGCATCACTTGTCTCGGTGGTCCGATGCTTCAAAGATCCGGTGCCGAACTTTTATTGGATAACCGTGATCTCGCTGTTGTAGGCCTGTTCGAAGTTTTTCGCCACTCTAGAGTGATCTTTCAAGCATGGCAAAAAATTAAAGCCCACCTTACCAGACAACGCCCTCAGGTTACTGTACTCATAGACTTTCCCGATTTCAATTTCCTCATTGCACGTCTTGCTCGAAACCTCGGCAGTCGCGTCTTCTACTACATAACACCTCAGGTGTGGGCTTGGAGAAGTGGGCGGGTGCACACGCTCAGGCGTTTGGTCGATGATGCGGCAGTTATTCTACCTTTTGAGTCCAAGTTTTACGATCAGTACGGAATGACGGTTGACTTCGTTGGACACCCTCTGCTCGATGTATTGGAGGAGGTTTCCGGGAGCAAGTCAGCAGAACGAGGGCAGTACCACAGGGGGAATTCCGAGTTTTTATTGGGGCTGCTTCCGGGGAGTCGCAGCAGCGAGATTCGTAGCTTGCTTCCGGTTCTGTTGGAAGCAGCCCAGCTCATTCAAAAGGATCTCCCCGATATTTCGTTTTTGTTGCCACTGGCACCCACACTGGATCGTCCCCGGATTGAGGAGCAGATAGCCGGCTACGATCTGCCGGTGCGGGTCATCCAAGGTGATACATACGGGGTGATTCGTGCTTGCGATCTCATCCTTACCGCTTCAGGGACGGTTACGTTAGAATCAGCGATATTGGGTACCCCAATGATCATAATCTACCGGGTGTCCAATTTGACGTATTATGCGGGACGACATCTCATCCGAGTAAATTTCGTCGGACTCCCAAACCTTATTGCAGGCCGATCTATAGTGCCGGAACTGCTGCAGAAGGACGCACGGCCTGAAACGATCGCCACTAAAGCTCTTGACCTGCTGATGAATCCGGAGCGACTGGGTCGGCAGAGGAGTGACCTGGCGAGAATCCGCAGCCAGCTCGGGACGCCGGGGGTGGCGGACAGGGTAGCTGATCTTGTCTTGAAAAGTGCGGGAACCGCGGTCCTCCATGAATAATCTTAAATTTTTCAAGCCTTACAATCTGATTGCAATCCTCTGCTGGCCCATCATGACCTTTTACTATTGTGTGAAGATTTCATTGAATGGGAAATATCAAAAAAGCTGGCTGTATCGCATGGGCCTCAAGCTTCCCGAACAGCTGCCTCCAAACCGCCGGATTTGGCTCCATGTACTTTCTGTAGGAGAGGTTCTCTCGGTCGTGCCTCTGGTGAAAAGTATCAAAAAGAAACGTCCAGATCTTGAGATCGTTGTTTCAACAACTACCGAAACGGGACAAAGCGTCGCCCGAGAACGTCTGAGCCCCTATGTTCTGCACTTTTTCTATCTCCCCCATGATTTTCCCTGGATTGTAGATGCCTTTGTTCGGCGCCTCAGCCCGGAGATTTTTGTGCTGGTTGAAACAGACATCTGGCCAAATCTGCTCAGGGCTTTGGAGTGCCGGAAAGTTATGCGGTTTCTGGTTAATGCCAGATTATCTCCAAAATCTGCCGAGCGGTTTCGGTCAATTCAACGTTTTTTCTCACCATTTGAATATTTCGACCACATTTTTGCTCAATCTGTTCAGGACAAAGATAGCTTTTTGCTTTTGGGTGCAAAACCGGATAGAGTGCATGCAATAGGCAACCTCAAGTTTGATGCTTTGCCGAAGTTGGTCACTCGGTCCCAAGCGAATTGTCTGAGAAATTCTGCTGGAATAGTCGGAAGAAGAACGTGGATCGCCGGCAGTACTCATGAGGGCGAAGAGGAGATCCTTTTCAGAGTTCACCAGAGATTGAGACAAAAGCATCCCAATCTTCTATTAATCCTTGCTCCTCGAGATGTTAGAAGGGCTAAAGACATTGCCGCAACTGCTGAGCACTTTGGTTTGCCACCGGCTGTGCGGTCACTGGGCGATTCATCAAGAGATAAGCCCATTTACCTGCTGGATACACTTGGAGAGCTGAGCCGCTTTTACGCTCTGGGGGATGTGGCGTTCGTAGGCGGGAGTCTGGTTCGGTTTGGGGGGCATAATCCTCTGGAGGCTGTGGTTCAAGGCAAACCCTGTGTGTGGGGACCGCACCTTTTTAATTTTCGCGAAATCGAAGCACTATTGTTAGAGGCCGATTCAGGTGTGCGCGTTTCCTCAGAAGAGCAATTGGAGGAAGCTTTGGATCGGAAACTAAAAGAGGCTGAGGCTGGGCAGGATACTTTGCGATTCGACCGAAGTTTTTTGTTCTCAAGTTCCGGCTGTGCCGAAAAGCTAGCAAGTTTTTTGAATGAAGTAGCCCGAACCGGTAAGGTATAAGCGATGCATAGGAATTTACATCTTTGACTGCAGGGGCACAGATGGCGCAGCCCGGCTTTGAGCACCCGGATCATGGGAAAGCCATTTTAAGATTTCTCGGATCCAAAAGGAATGAAGATTATGAAAGATCAAGAGGGCTTGACCGGTTTTTCGAACATATCGAATCCAAGTACTCCAAGATTTTGGAACCTTGACACAAAAGTAGGCGTGATTGGCGGTCTAGGAGAAATGGGTCGTCTTTTCGCGGATTTTTTCAAGGACCTCGGTTACCAGGTCGAAATTGCGGATTTGGGCACAGAGCGGACAAGCAGAGAGGTGCTACAAGAGTCGGATGTGGTGATTTTCGCTGTGCCTCTGCATGAAACCGTCAAGATTGTTCGCGAGCTTGTTCCCTATGTGCGATCCGATCAGTTGCTTATGGATGTGACGAGTCTAAAGGTCGGACCTGTGCGGGAAATGTTGCGATCTCCTGCAGCAGTAGTGGGACTCCATCCAATGTTTGGAGGGCGAATAGCGACATTTGCAGGACAAACACTAGTTGCCTGCCCTGTTCGTATAAGTCCTGAAAATTGGAACGTCATGCGAAATCTTTTTACTCAAAAGGGAATTCGCATCAAGGAATGTACACCCGAAGAGCATGACCGGATGATGAGCATCATTCAAGTGCTATTTCATATGACTACAATGTTGGTGGGGAGAGTTTTAAGGGAACTGTCTGTGGACATAGCTGAAACCATGGAATTTACCAGCCCCAGCTATCGGCTTGAAATTAACCTGCTTGGCAGAATGTTCGCCCAAAATGGAGCCTTATATTCGGCTATAAGCCAGATGAATCCATATACCAAAGATATAATATCTTCACTCATGCAGGGGCTTGTGTCTTACGAAAAGTGGTACGAAGCAGAAAACTTAAACGCGTTCCTCCAAGATTTCGAGCGAAGTGCTCAACACTTGGGCGATTTCTGTGATCGAGCGTATGAGGAAAGTTCAGCTGTTTTAGATTTTGGAGTTAGACTCGCTCGTCTCAATGGTGGGCCGTGACCCCCCGTCACTGGAGAGATCTTGAGTATCCCGTCGTGCGTCTGTTGACGCAACTCTCTGCAAGCACAGTTGGACGCAATCCTCGCAGTTCGAAGTCTGCACACCGCGTTGACAGTATCGGGCGAAGGCGTCGAACCAATCGATTCCAGTGCGCGGGCAGGTTTTGATAAACTCTAGAAAACGGACTAAGCGATCGACTGCAACAAGGTCAATCGAGTGTTCGATTCGACAAGCATTGGCCTCCGCCTCCTCGGGAGTTAGTTGCAGGGCCGTCACAAAGAATTCCAGCAGAGTGTTATGGCGGTGGATGATGCCGCGAGCGACCTTACGCCCGGTTGTAGTCAACGTGATGTAACTGTAAGGACTATAATTGATCAATCCTCGCCCCGCCAGTGCCTTGAGTGCGCCGGTAACGGAAGCACGCTGTACATTCATCTGGTCTGCAATGTCTTTTGCGCGGGCGACTCTATTCGATTCCTCCAGATGAAAGATAACTTCTAGGTAGTCTTCCAGACTCGCTGAAAGACTTTCAGCGGGATCACAGGTCATGTCTTACCTTTTTCAATGCCTTGATAATAAGTTGTTTCACGGTTGCCCAATACTAGTCGTCGTTAATTTTTATCTATCTCATACCAGATCGACAAGATCAAGTTGTCAATCGTACCATCGCACCATTTTCAGTCTGAAGGTTTACACGAAGCTGAAAAGCTGTTAAAAGACCCTGCGTTTGCTGCACAAAACATGAATAGTTGAATAGTGCTCATTTGTTGTGCAGGAACTTAAAATTGGTACCTGAAAGGAATAAAGCCATGGAAAGGACCCAAGCGGCCGTTGAACCTTCCCAAAACCCTTTGCAACCGGTCTTTGACCTCATGCAGGGTGGCGACGCTGCAGAAATTTGCGAGAAATATAAAATTACCCGGGAAGAACTGGAGAAGCGACTGCACTCCTACCAGGAGTCAAGACGTCAGATGGCTCTGGCGGATCAGCTCACTACAGGGAAGGTCGGTCGCAATGAACCCTGTCCCTGCGGGTCTGGCAAGAAGTACAAAAAATGTTGCCTATTGAAGCATGACGAGGTTAGAAAGGCGATTCCGGCAGATCAGTTGAAGGAAATGGAGGAACGACAGAAACTCCGAGAGCGACTGGAAAAGGATGTCCAGAAGGGATTCGATCTACTGTTCTCACAGGATTTTGCAAAAGCCCAACAGTTCGCTATGCGTTTGTTGGATACCTATCCTGAAGACGATCGTCTGCACGACATGGTATTTATGGCTTTAATGGCAAATGGAGACCATGATGGCGCATTCCGTATCTGCCGCCGTCGCTGGCAGGTCGCTCAGGAAGAAAAGGAATTTTATCAAGAGAACGGATATCATAAAAGGGAAGGCGCCGACCGAGAGCGGTTGGTATACTTTTACTCTCCTTCTACCTGGCTGGAGAAATTCTGGATCAGTCAGCGAGCTAAAACATATCAAGTAGATTATCCGGCCACCGATCATGACCGTTTAATAGCATTGGTTGACAATCTGAAAATAGCCAATGATGTCAGGCGGTTTCCGGCTCGACAGGAAGAAGGCTATGAAGCTCGCAAACAAGCATTGGCACCAGTCCTAAAGCAGATTGAAGATGCTGGCGAGAGCGCAATCCCTTATCTTCTTCCCTTGGCCTATAATTTTTCCTGGGCAAGCCTTTTTGTGCCCGACCTGCTGTCAGAGTATGGGACTGATGCGAGCATTCGGCTGCTTGGGGAACTGTCCATGTTTCGTTTTCCATTTTTTGCACACAAGTGCCTTAGCAATCTGGAGAAATTTAACAATAGAGCGGTTGCCCAAATTAAGAAGATTTTGGACGAGGACCCTGCATTTGACGAACTGAAGGTAGGCCTTATTGCGGTGCTGGGAAATATCAGGACACCCGAAAGCTTTCAACTGCTTTGTAAGGTAACGGAACATCAGAATCCTTATGTGGTGAATTGGGCTGCAGAGGCTTTGGGCCGCCAGAAAAATCCGGATGCTCTGCCTTATTTGAAGAGTGCCAAAGAAAGACTTGGTGCATTGAGCAAGATTGCGGGTGCGATTAAGGACTTGGTTGGTGAAAACAAAGTGTGAAATGTTGCTAACAAGTCCAGAAGTCCGCTTCAATCGGTCTGAGATTCTCAATGTCGATTTCTGAAGCATAAACCCAAGCTGAAACGACCGAATTATTGTGAGTGAGAACGGGTGTCAGCACGCGACGATACAGGCTAGTTTGTCCCGGATAGAATCCCTCGAGTTCATCGATGGCGGAAAGTCTGGGTCCGGGATCATCGAATATCATCAGTTCCCCCTGGATAAGCCTCCAGTAATTTTCATGTTTTTCAAAGTCGGGCTGGATATTTGAGTCGGTCGAGTCCATTTGATGTCTTGTCTGTAAAGTCATGTCTGCTAGATGGTCGGCAGTTCCAATGGCAACGATGTCGCTTACAGGTATCTGCAGCATCGGAAAACCGCCGGGATGTTGGTAGAGTTTTCCGCGTACTCTGGCAGGCTCCACGGATAAGGCTCCCTTGCAGTAAACTTCATGGTTTTCGCATCCCTGCTTAAGCGTGCCATACACGAACAGTGCCAGGAATTCATTGTCGAGGTTATCTCTTAAGGCGGTTCTAAGCATTGAGAAACTTCAAAGACTAAAGATGATATTTTTTGAAGGGGGTTAGGCAGTCGAAAGTAAAGGGTTAGGGCACCACACCGGATGCCCGACATTTAAGCCTGTCTAGAATTTTCAGAAGCTTTCTTGCGGTATGATCGCCTCTTTGGACGACGCGGCGGTCTAGGTCTTAGAAAATCCACCCGTATATATTCTCGCCTGTTCACAAATGAAACGAAGAGTTGGTCGATATTCAGCTCCTTCTGTACTGCGGCTCGTACAAGCACCAGATCAGAATACTTGCTGATGCCATGCTTGCGAAAATCTTCAGTTTTAATGTAAAGGGACATCGGTAACCTCTCCGCTCAAGAATGGTGTTGAATCACACCAAGTTGTTCGCTCAGCCGTTTTTGTGAGTAAAATGAATTGTTCCTACCACAAAACTTCCGGTCGTACAAAATTAAAAAACCTTGCTGCTCAAATTCAACCTACCAACTTCTGTCGTGCCTTGGCGTGATTGAATGGTATATTAACACGCACGTGGTGATTTTCAATTGCATTCGGACGGAAAACCTTTACAAGCGGCAAAAATAAGAAGGCTTTGAGAGTCGGCTCATGACGGAAAGAATTCTAGGGCAGGTCGAACGTATCACCTATAGCGATGAGGAAAATGGCTATGGAGTGATCAAAGTGAGGATTCACGGACGCAGGGATCTCGCGACTGTTGTCGGAAGCTTTTTGAATCTTATTCCTGGAGAAGTCTTGTCCATGGAAGGGGTATGGTCCGTCCACGCGCGCTACGGGGAACAGTTCAAAGTCAGTAGCTACGAGACTATCAGGCCTGCAACTGCAGAAGGGATTGAGAAGTATTTAGGGTCGGGACTGATCAAAGGTATTGGTCCGGTAATGGCCAGACGCATCGTCAATAAATTCGGGGAACATACCTTCGACATCATCGACCATGAAATAGAAAAGCTCTCAGAAATTCAGGGAATTGGCGAGTATCGGATCGAACAAATCCGGAAGGCCTGGGATGAACAAAAAGACATACGCGAGCTCATGGTTTTTTTGCGCAGCCACGGTGTGGGTACTGCTTATGCCAGCCGAATTTTCAAACATTATGGTAAAACGTCCCTGGAAGTTTTGAAGGAAAATCCATATCGACTGGCTATGGATGTAACGGGAATCGGATTCCTTACAGCCGACAGGATAGCACGAAATCTTGGGTTTCCCGTTGATTCTTCTTTTCGCGCAGAAGCCGGACTTCTTTACGTACTGTATGAAGCGACCGAAGAAGGTCATGTCTGTGTTCCACAACGATGGCTTCTGGATCGCGCTCAGCAACTTCTGGAAATCCCAACGGCGGGAATCGAGGAGGCCCTGAAAGCTCTGGTAGAGAGTGACCGCCTGGTTAGAGAATCGATATCCGAGGATCTGGCGGCACATTTCGGCGATCACCGTGTCATTTATTTGAGGGGCTATCATCTGGCTGAGACGCAGGCGGCACATCGTTTGACATACCTGCGCCTGTCTCCACCGCTGCAGCATCGGGTCGATCCAGAAAAGGCTATTTCTTGGCTTCACGGAAAGCTTCCATTTCAGCTCGCTCCTCTCCAGGAACAAGCTGTCAAGCAGGCTTTGCGAGATAAAGTTGTTGTCATCACAGGAGGACCGGGCACAGGTAAAACAACCATTATCAGCGCAATCCTCACTGTGTATAAGCAGCTGTCTGCCCGTGTTTGCCTGGCCGCGCCTACCGGTCGGGCGGCTAAGCGGTTGAGTGAAGCTACGCGGCATCCCGCCAGTACGGTACACCGGCTGCTGGAATACAGCCCACAATTGGGCGGGTTTCAAAGAAACGAAGGACGCCCCCTTGGCGCCGACCTGATCGTTGTCGATGAGGCTTCTATGTTGGATATTCTGCTGGTGCATTATCTTCTTAAGGCGGTGCCCAGTCATGCTGTTTTGATTTTGGTCGGGGATGTCGATCAGTTGCCGTCGGTCGGCCCCGGGAATGTTCTGAATGATATCATCGAGTCACGGACAGTATCGGTTGTCAGGCTTACTGAAATCTTTCGACAGGCGCGGCAAAGCCGGATAATCGTCAACGCACACATGATACGGGACGGCCGCTTTCCTCGCATCGAAAGTGATTCCGACCACTTGCAAGACTTCTATTTCATCGAGAAGGACGACCCGGAGGAGACTTTCAATATCATGTTAAGGCTGTGTACCGACCGCATTCCCGCCCGGTTCGGCTTCGACCCGATGGAGGACGTACAGGTTTTAAGCCCCATGCATCGGGGTGCCGTCGGAACGCAACGACTGAATCAGGCTCTGCAGGAGGCATTGAATCCTCAACCAGAGTCCATTGATAGAGGCGGTAGGGTATTTCGACTGCAGGATAGAGTCATGCAAATTCGTAACAACTACGACAAGGATGTTTTTAATGGTGACATGGGGCGAATTGTTCATCTTGACGTTGAAAACCAGGAAATGAAGGTTCAAATAGACGGCAGGTTGGTGGCGTATGATTTCACTGAACTTGACGAGCTGACGCTCGCTTATGCGATTAGTGTGCATAAAGCGCAGGGCAGCGAATATAAGGCCGTGGTGCTCCCTTTGGTGACTCAGCATTACGTAATGCTGCAGCGTAATCTGCTCTACACTGCTATAACGAGGGCAAAAAAATTGGTGGTTATCGTCGGCAGCAAAAAAGCCTTGGCGATGGCAGTTCGAAATAACAAAATGGATCGAAGATTTTCTCTTCTCGAAGAGCGTCTTGCAGGTCAGTTCACGTAGTGCGGATTCCCCATTCAACAGTTTGAGTAGCGAAGACAGCTATGGAGCGCCCCGTAGGCTGTCTGAGAATCCTCTTTTTTCCCTGTGAACGTAGCGCAACGAAAGTGAGAAATTACTCAAATCAACTACTTGTGGGAGAAAGATTTCTCGCCCTCGGTTCGCAACGACAATTCTCGGACAGCCTCCGGGATAAAAACGTTCAGCTACCCACTACTTCAGCAAGCTTATCCAGGATTCTTGGCGGTACCGGATAGGCATCTTTTACCAGGTAGAGGTTCAGCAACAGCGGGTCGAAGCCCATGGATTCTGCGGCTTGGGTCGGCGTTATTCCTTTGTCTTCCATCTCTTGAATCAATTCTAATTTTCGCGTTTCCATCCTTTTCTCCTATCTGTGAAGTCACTCGATTTTCGTAAGTCATATTCATAGAACTTGCCTTTTTGTGCAAGCCTTTTTCGCTTGTAAGGCAAGGATTTTAACGATAAAAAGAAAGGCCATAGGTTTAAACCTATGGCCTTTGCTTTCAAAACAGGCACTCTCAGAATTTGGTCCGGGGTAAATCAGAATGATTTCAATTTCAGCTACGACTTAGCGCTTCATTTTTAGCGTGGCAATCAACAGTAACTTCAATTTGCGCTGGAACTTCAGTTCAACAATTCGTTTGAAACCGCATTGATAACGAACAACAATTTCACTTTTTACCGGAATTCATCAACCAGATCGCGTTCTCACTCGTAATTCTAACTTGATTGTAATCTTCAACATCAACTCTACTCGAGCTATCTGAGAGTTTCCCTCTTGTTAGGGGAGGCAGGTACACTCTAGCAGCCGGTTCAGCATTCCACTCCAGGTTCCGCATGGAGATACGAACTTGACAGCAAGCAGAGGTCAGAATAGTTTCTAACTCAGCCAGGTCGAAGGGTTTTTTCAAAAACCCATGAACATGAACTCGAACTATCTCATCAGCAATCGACTGGAAATCATACTCAGAAATCAACACAGCCACAGCATCGGGTACAAATCGCATCAACCGTTCGAGCAGCACAGCACCATTAGCATCGGGTAAGTGGTATTCCGAAATGAGGATATCGGGACGAAAACTTTGAGCAGCAATCAGCGCTTCGCGACCATCGGAACAAGTGTACAGATAGTACCCGGCATTTGTTAGAAATTTTTCCAAAGAGCGACTTAGAGGAGCATCATCTTCAACTAGCAGTATTCGAATTTGAACTTCCACGTTCCGCCTCCGTAATAAAGCTAATGCAAAGTAAGTGCCATAATGAAAGAAACTTGGGCGAACGAGCTCTGCTCTTAGGATGTGGCTAATCTGGGGGAAGTTTTGTAGACTGAGAGAGTGAAGAAAATTCTCTATTCATTTCTTGATAATCAACTCTGGCATCCTGTAAATTAAAATAATGCCTATAATTTAAATAAGTTAAAATGTATTGGTGAATATTATCCAGTACTGCTGATATTGAACAATATTCTTCAATCTTTGATGCCATGCTTCTTTAATCGATAGATGAGAATATGCCTGGGAATACTTAGGAACCGTGCGGTCTTGGATTTATTCCTACCGCATTTTTCATAAGCTTGGGTGATGATCCTTTGCTCCAACTCTTCGAGGGATATTCCCTCGTCAGGCAGAGCCACGAGCAAATTATCCGAGGAAGGCTGACGCTTCTTGTTTGATTGTTCCTCCAGGAAATGCAGGTGGCGCGCCAGCACGGTATCATCATTTTCGAGCAGGACCAATCGTTCTATCGTATTTCTCAATTCCCGGACATTGCCCGGCCATGAGTGGGACAGCAAAATTTGTTCGGCCTCAGCGCTCAAGTCTCTAAAACTTTTGTGGTATTTGTCATTGAATTGTTCCAAAAAGTATCGAGCCAGGGGAATGATATCCTCCGGCCTTTGCCGCAGCGAAGGAAGATCAATGCGAATGGTCGCTAGACGGAAGTATAAATCTTTTCTGAACTTTCCGCTCTCTGTAGCTTTCCATAGGTCCTGGTTGGTGGCCGAGAGAATTCTTATATCGACCAGTCTTTTGCGAGTGCCTCCCAACGGGAAGAATTCTTTTTCTTCCAGGACCCTCAAGAGCTTTGCTTGAATCTCGGGGTGCAGATCAATCACTTCATCCAGGAATAAGGTTCCTTCGTCGGCAACTTCCAGCAGACCCTGCTTTCCTTCCGAGCGTGCTCCGGTAAAAGCGCCTTTTTCGTAACCGAAGAGTTCGCTTTCTATGATTTCGGCACTAAAGGCTGCGCAGTTCAAGGCAACAAAAGGATATGCAGCGCGTGGACTCTCGGCGTGGATCAATCGAGCAAAGAGTTCTTTCCCAACCCCGCTCTCCCCCTGGATCAAAACTCCCGCATCCCTGCTTTGAGCGCTTTTTATGGCGAGTACCTGGGCGTCCAAAAAATTAGGATTTTTGCCTATCAGCCGGTCGACTTTTTGAAGCCTCTGAACTTCCTGGCGCAGTCGGTCGACTTCGTTCTTCAGTCCGGCATGCTCCAAAGCATTCTGTACCGTCAATTCAAATTCGTCGATATCAACCGGCTTGACAAGATAATCAAAGGCCCCACCTTTGATGGCCATGACTACATCCTTTATTTGCTCGTATGCTGTAATCATGACGACTGTGGGGGAGGGTCGCAGTTCCTTTAAACGAGGCAAGAGTTCCAAGCCATTCGCATCGGGCAGTGCAATGTCGAGCAGTATTAAATCCGGTTCTTCAGCCAGGGCCAGTTGCATGGCTCTATTGCCCGTTTCTGCCTCAACCAAGGTATAGGACTTCTCAAGCAACCTTCGCATGGCGGCTCTAAAGGGTGCTTCATCATCAACGATCAATATTTTTTGTTTTTTGCGCATTCAATGTATCCGTGGTGTTAAAATGACTTATCCAATTCAATGTGCTATCTTTTCGGCAATACAGACAACCCGAGCCATGACTTCGGTCACGTCCAAGGTCTGCAACTTCCCATTGGTGACCAGTTTTCGCCCATCCACCCATACATGCCTGACATCGCTACCTCTAACCGCATATACAAGGTGCGATACAGGGTCGTAGATGGGGGTCAAATGAGGTTGCAGCAAGTCGATGGTTATCAAATCAGCTCTTTTCCCGACTTCCAGACTGCCGATCTGGTCGTCCCAGCCGAGTATGGCTGCGCCGCCCATGGTGGCCATCTGTAATACCTGGGGTGCGGCACAAACAACGGGGTCCAGTTGGTAGACTTTGTGTAACTTGGCTACCTTGTCCATTTCAGAAAATAAATCGAGATCATTATTGCTGGCACAGCTATCCGTTCCTATCCCCACGGGGACGCCCGCAGCGAGCAACGCCGGCAGTGGCGCCACTCCTGAAGCAAGTTTCATATTGCTTTCAGCGTTGTGAGAAATCCCAACCCGGCGCTTAGCCAGGAGTTCGATTTCCTCTGGCTGTAACCAAACGGCGTGAGCGCACAGGGTGTTCTCATCCAATATACCAAGCCGATCCAAATAAGTCACAGGATTGGCATTATGCTGGCGACTGAGTTCTTCCACCTCTCCTGCCGTTTCGGATAGATGCATTTGAAAGATAATTCCGTGCTGTCGACAAAGCTCTTTGACCCACTGCAATGTTTCAGCCCCACAAGTGTATGGAGCATGGCAAAACAAAGAGGGGCGAAGACGATCATCGTTTTTGGGAAAAGAGCCAAGAAATTCTTCTGCTCGTTTCCGCGAGAGTTCAGGATTGGGTTGATCCGGAGAGGGAAAGTCAAGTATCCCCTGCCCAAGTACGGCTCGCGCGCCCGCGTCATAGGCAGCTCGGGCAGCAGATTCTTCATAAAAGTACCCATCGCAAAACGTCGTCACACCGTTTTGCAGCATCTCGACCGCGGCTAACAGAGACCCCCAATAGACGAATTCCGAATTGACGTGCTTCGCTTCTGCGGGAAAAATAATCTCATGCAGCCAGCGCCCCAGCGGAAGGTCGTCACCAAGCCCTCGCAAACAGCTCATAGCGCCGTGAGTGTGCGTATTGATCAGTCCCGGAAGCACCAGGTGGCCTGTAAGGTCCAGTACCTGTCGTCCCCGGTAGGCGGCCTGAATTTCTTCAGAGGGCCCGACTGCTGCCAGCGACTTTCCAGCGATGGCCACGGAGCCCCGTTTGATGCAACTCATGGACGGATCGCAGGTCACAATCCAGTCGGCGTCCGTCAGCAGCCAGTCAACTTCACAAAGTGAAGCGCGGTGTTCAGAGTGGTCTAATGATTTGACTGAATTTTCTGGCACGGTCCATAACCTCGTTCAAATCCATGGAGAGAAGCTGCCGATCTTCCATCACCAACCGACCATGAATGATGGTATGCCTCACGTCTGCACCTCTGCACGCGTACACCAGTTGGCTTGTAGGTTCGTAGAGGGGCACCAAGTGAGGTTTTTGAAAATCTACCACGATCAAGTCAGCCCATTTCCCCGGAGAAACCTCACCAATCCTATCGCCCAATCCCAATGCCTTGGCGCCATTTTGTATCGCCATTTTTAGGGTGGAGCGGGCAGACAGCGCTGTGGAGTCCATATTGGCCACCTTATGCAATTTGGCGCAGGAGTCCATTTCACCAAACAAGTCCAAATCATTGTTGCTGGCGCATCCGTCAGTGCCGAGCCCCACATTCACTCCCATCTGAAGGAGCCTGCAAACAGGGGCAATGCCCGAGGCGAGCTTCATGTTGCTTTCAGGATTGTGCACCACCTGGACATTCCGACTGGAGAGCAGTTCCATATCCCGATCGTCCAAGGCAACGCAATGATCTGCTATGAGACCTGAATTGAGCAGTCCGAGATTCTCCAGGTGAGCGACCGGCCGGTGACCGTAATTTTTGAGAACCTCATCGACCTCGTTCTGGTTTTCGGACAAATGGGTTATTAGAGGCACCCCATGGCGCTCAGCCAAAGCTTGACAACGCAGGAGAAGCTGCGGAGAACAAGTGTAGGGCGCATGAGGCTCTACTGCAACGCGCACCAGAGGGTCTCCCTTCCATTCTTCAATTAGAGATTCGGTGAACTTGAGCCCATTTTCAATACTGCCGTAGTGGGGTGAAGGGAAGTCATACAAAACTTCTCCCACTAGAGCTCTGATGCCGGCATCTCTAGCGGCCTCAGCGACTTTGTGTTCAAACAGATACATATCGCAAAAAGTTGTGGTACCGGATAGAATCATTTCAGCACAAGCCAGCATTGTTCCCCAATAGACCATATCAGCGGTCAAATTTTGCTCCGCTGGAAAAATATAGTTTTGCAGCCAATCCATTAATGGAAGATCGTCGGCGAGTCCCCGAAACAATGTCATCGCGGCATGGGTATGAGCATTGACGAGTCCGGGCATGATCACACACCCAGTGACATCGAGCACCTTTTTTGCCTGCACATTTGCTTCAAGTTGACGAGATGGACCGACTGCGATGATCTGTTCACCTCGGATAGCTGCGCCGCCGGGATTGAATTGTTTATCATCGGCATCCATAGTCAGAAGCATGCCGTTTATGAGCAAGAGATCTGCATGAGTGTTTTCAGAATGCATGGTGCTGTTTCTCCTGGAGGGAGTCCGTATCTTCAGAGTTGTTCTATGGTTTTTTCTAACAGATGCATAAGGTTGGGTCCGGCTTGCTTAGCGTTGGCGATGACCTGTTCGATGGATGCGGGCTCGTAGGCGTCCGGTAAGTTAACGTTGGTGATCGCCGAGATCCCGAGCACATTTAGTCCGGCGTGAACAGCGGTAATCACCTCCATAATGGTCGACATGCCGACTGCATCGCCTCCGATAGTGCGAAGAAAACGCGTTTCTGCCGCCGTTTCCAAACTGGGGCCCAGGACTCCTGCATAGATCCCCCGATGCAGCCTGATCCTCTCTTGAATCGCGGTTTCCAGCGCCAACTGTTGCAGATGTCCGCTGTAAGGTTTTGTCATATCCGGAAATCTTAGTCCCCAGTGATCGACGTTAGGGCCGACGAGAGGGTTATGCCCGGTAAGATTGATGTGGTCTGAAATGAGCATAAGGTCGGCTGCGGAAAATTGGGGATTTAATCCCCCAGCCGCATTGGAAATGATTAGAGTTCGAATCCCCAGGCCTGCCAGAACCCGGATGGGAAACGATACCTGCTGTGCTGTATAACCTTCGTAAAGATGGATTCTTCCCTGCATGGCCAGGATAGGCTTACCTGCCCAACTGCCGCATAGCATCCTTCCGGCATGACTCTGGACGGTGGACGCTGGATAATGAGGTATGTCCGTGTACGGCAATTGTGTGGCTCGTGTCATTGCTTCCGCAACGTCACCAAGTCCCGTGCCCAGTATCAGACCGATTTGGGGTTGCATCGGCAGACGAGTGCTGACAAATGCTACGGCTTCCTCTACCTGGCTCTTAAAATGCTCCATCCTTCTCCTTTCATAGTTGTGGAAGGTCCATGGTCAAATGATTTCAGCGACATATGGCGTGGAATCTTGCCTCAGACAATTGACATAACCTGGAAGATTTGTAAAGATTTCTTGTTGTGATGTTGATATAGAGGGGTGACTTTCAGTTGAAGCGGCAAACACAAGCCAGAGAAAAGCGACTTTGAAGCATTTATGAGTTTGATCGATTCTAAGCATCAGCGTGTAGGCTCAGACGCCGGCAGCAGCCGACCTTTTTTGCCGAAGTACCCGCCGGAACTACCCATCACCGAAAAGAGAGAAGAAATTGTCGGTGCCATTAAAAGACATCAAGTTTTGGTGATCACGGGAGAAACCGGTTCGGGTAAGAGTACCCAAATCCCGAAAATGTGCCTAGAGGCCGGCCGAGGCCGGAAGAAAAAGGTAGGATGTACGCAGCCGCGCCGCATTGCCGCAATAACTCTTGCCAGCCGAGTTGCTGAAGAATTGGGGAATGCTGGAACGAGTTGGGTGGCCTACAAGATCCGATTTCAGGATAAAACCAGTCGCTTCACCCGGATCAAATTCATGACGGACGGCGTTCTTCTGGCGGAAGCCCAATCTGATCGTCTGTTTCGGTCCTATGACACCTTGATCATCGATGAAGCACATGAACGAACGCTGAATATCGATTTCTTGCTGGGCATGATAAAGAAGGTTCTTCCCAGGCGGCCGGATTTGAAAGTGATCATAACTTCCGCGACCATTGATCCGGAAAAATTTTCACTAGCATTCGGAGGGGCGCCCATTATCGAGGTTTCGGGCCGAACCTACCCGGTCGAAGTCTGGTACCGGCCGGTCGAAAATTCTGAAGAAAATGAAAGTGACGTCACCTACATTGATCGGGCCATTGATTCAGTGGATTTTCTGAAAAAGCGTGGCAAGGGACTCGGCCGTGGCGATATACTCATCTTTATGCCGGCGGAGAGTGACATTCGTGAAACGGTCCAACGGCTGCAAGAAAAACGCTATTTCAGCACGATGGTTTTGCCGCTTTTTGGGAGGATGGCCGCATCCGATCAGCAGCGCATTTTTCGGACAACCAATGAACACAAAATCATCGTTGCCACAAACATCGCAGAAACATCTCTGACCATTCCCGGTATCAAGTATGTGGTGGACAGTGGATTGGCCCGCATATCTCAGTACAATGCACGATCGAGAACGCAGGGTTTGCCTATAGTTCCCATATCCCAGGCCAGTGCCGATCAGCGAAAAGGTCGTTGCGGGCGCGTTGAAGCCGGAATCTGCATTCGCCTTTATTCAGAGGATGATTACTCATCAAGGCCGGTATTCACGCCTCCCGAGATTCAGCGCTCGAACCTGGCAGAGGTTATCCTGCGGATGTTGTTCCTGCGTCTCGGAAACATCAAGGACTTTCCATTCTTGGATCCCCCATCGCCTAGTGCCATTAAGGATGGATTTGCTGTCTTGAAGGAATTGAATGCAGTCGATGACCACCGCAAACTCACAGATGTGGGCAGAACCATGGCCAGGCTGCCTCTGGATCCCCGCTTGTCAAGGATGCTCCTGCAGGCACAAAAAGAGGGGTCTCTTGATGAACTGACAATTTTAACCGCCGTATTGAGCATTCAGGATCCACGAGAGCGGCCGCTTGATCTCGAGGCGCAGGCGGATCAAGCGCATGCAAAGTTTTGTGATCCACGCTCAGATTTCATTTCACTGCTGAAAATATGGCATGCTTATGAACAAAAATTCAGCGGGAAGGAATCGGCCGATGGGGATCGTTCAAAGGATTTCAAAACTGCTGATGAAAGTCGCGATCATGAATTTCCCAAATCCCGTGTGCGCAAAGCCAGCCAAACCCAAATGCGCAACTTTTGCCGGCAAAATTTTTTATCTTACCGAAGGATGCGGGAATGGCGGGACGTTCATCAAGAGATTGGAGAAATTCTGCAAGAGCTTCGAGTGATCAAATCCAATAACACTCCTGCAAGCTTCGAATCCATTCACCAGGCCTTGGTCAGCGGGTACCTCAGCCACATTGGCTTGCGAAAAGAGAAAAATATTTATCTCTCATCAAAAAATCGACAAGTTATGCTCTTCCCCGGTTCAGGATTATTCAACAGAGGTGGGAGCTGGATTGTTGCATCCGAGTTGGTGCAGACTTCGCGTCTTTTTGCACGAACGGTTGCCAATATCCAACCTGAATGGGTGGAGGAATTAGGGAGGCATTTGTGTCGATATTCATATTTTGAGCCTCATTGGGAAAAGAAAAGAGGCCAAGTTGTGGCGTATGAAAGAGTGACACTTTATGGGCTGCCTGTGGTGGAACGGCGAAAAGTCAATTTCAGCCGTATTAATCCGGCTGAGGCGCGGGAAATCTTTATTCGTTCAGCTCTCGTAGAGTGCGATGTTCCTCGGCGCTACGGATTTCTCGAACACAACAGGCAACTGGTTGAAAAACTCGAGGAACTTGAAAGCAAGGCGCGCCGAAGGGATCTCCTTGTTGATGACGCGACCGTCCACGACTTTTACGATAAACGCTTGCCGCCCGTTCTCAAAAAGAATGAAAACGCCGCTGAAGACCTTATTATTGCCGACATTCGTTCATTCGAGAAGTTCCTCAAAGATCAGGGGGGTGACGGTTTTTTGCGCATGCAGGAAGCCGACTTGCTGCGCGCAGAACCCGATTTTGCCGAATTAGAAGAATATCCTGATAAACTCAAGTTCCAGGACCTGGAGCTTCCTTTAAAGTATTCATTCAATCCGGGAGAAGAGCAAGATGGTATAACTGCCATAGTTCCCGTCCATGCTCTTGCAGTCGTTCAACCGGAAACTTTGGCTTGGCTGGTCCCGGGAATGCTGCTGGAGAAAATTACCTTCCTGCTTAAATCCCTGCCCAAAGTCCAGCGTCGCCAGCTTGTTCCCATAGCGGAAACTGCTCGACAATCGCTCGGTTGTCTCAATTATGGACAAGGAGACTTCTATGCAGAGCTGAGCCTTTGCCTAAGGGATTTGAAAGGTCTTGAGGTGCCGTATGGTCAATGGGAAGAGGATGTTTTACCGCCGCACCTTCGGATGCGCTACGAGGTTGTCGGCCCTGATGGCGAGGTGCTTGGTAGTGGGCGCGATCTGAATGCGCTTAAGGGATTGAGTGCAAACAGGTTCGAGGATGATTTATTTGAGAAAGCTCGAAAGCACCACGAGCAAGAGGGTCTTACGACTTGGAGCTTCGGAGAAATCGAGCCGAGAATAGAACTGGGTACAGACGTCTCCGGCATTCCGAGATACGTATACCCGGGGCTTGTTGCCGAGGGGGATAAGGTTGCAGTCAGGCTGTTCAGAGACCCTGCCGAGGCCCAAAATGCATCTTACCGAGGCTTGGGCTTGCTTTATCAATTGACTTTTAAGACTGAGCTTAAGCAGCTCAAAAAAGACTGGGTTTACCCAGAAGAGACGACGCTGCAGCTTGCTTTTATGGGAAGCCGCATGAGAGCCAATGAGATTTTGCTGCGGTACTTGATGTGTGAGCTGTTTGCCGTAAGGGAAACGCACTTTTCAGCGGGATGGCCGAACCATGAGCAGTTCCTCGAAACAGTCAATCGACTCAAAGGGAAACTGGCTCTGCTAGGCCGTGAAATGTTGGCGGAAGTTTTGGCAGTAGTTGAAGAAAGAGAGCGATCGAGGCGGAGCCTGAAGCGTTTTCAACAAATGGCCAAGGGTAGTATGAGCATACTGCAGCGCATACAAATCCTGACTGAAGACCTAAATACTCTTGTGCCTTCCGATTTTCCAGGGCATTATACCCGCTTGGAAGTGCAGCAACTACCACGCTACCTCAGAGCACTGCAGATAAGGGCCGAAAGAGGATATGCGGCACCGGAGAAAGACCGCATTAAGGGTGAACAGCTTGCTCCATACCAGAGTTATTATGAAAAGATGATAACAGCTGTCTCAGGGAAGCCCGATCAAGAGAGCTTAAAATTTGTTGCTGATTTCAGATGGTTGTTGGAAGAGTATAAGATTAGTCTTTTTGCGCCCGAAGTGAAGACGCGTGTTCGAATATCTGGTAAGCGAATTGAAGAAAAATACCGAGAGTGGTTGATTTGGCGGGGGAAAATCGGAATAGATTAATAGATCGTCTTCTGGATGATTCATCGGCTCTAGGGGGTCGAATTCTCGAAGTAGTTCAAGAGAGACTGCGACAGGAGCCGATCATGCGGCCTGATTCTCTGGATGGAGCAGTGTTATCCAGCGTTATGTTCTTGTTAGGTCGATTGGCGGCCGAGGATGGGTCAGCTCCGGAAACCTGTATTGTTCTTAACAAAAGATCCCAGGAAGTAAGGCAATCCGGTGACTTGTGTTGCCCGGGCGGAACAGTGGAGGCACAACTCGATCCGTATTTGGCTAAACTGCTGTCGATTCCTTTCTCTCCTCTTACCCGCTGGCCGCTTTGGTCGAGCTTTCGCTCTGCCCAACCGCAACAGGCAAGACTTTTGTCTTTGCTGCTCGCCGCCGCCCTTCGCGAGAGCTGGGAAGAGATGCGCTTAAATCCGCTGAGGGTTCGATTCTTGGGACCTCTACCTTCTCAGCGGCTGCTGTTATTCAAACGGGTTATCTACCCGATGATTGGCTGGATTCAAAAACAGCGGCAATTTGTGCCGAGCTGGGAAGTGGAAAAAATTGTAGCCATTCCTTTGCGCTCTCTCCTGAATCCGTGGAATTATGCGAACTATCGTCTCCACGTGTTGCCGGAGGTTGAGAAAAAGCTCGATCGTGGGGTGCAGGACATGCCGTGTTTTCTCCATAGGCATCAGAGTCGCACGGAAATCCTGTGGGGGGCTACTTACCGTATTGTCATGCACTTTTTGGAGCTCATATTCGACTTCAAACCGCCGGATATCGCGACTTTACCCATTGTATTGGGAATCATGGACGAGAATTATTTGAACAATAGATACAGTGCAGAAGATTGCTCCTGACAAAAAACAAGTAAAATCGAAACCTGATGACAACATCACTCAACGCATTTTCGAAGTCTTCATCTCCATCCAGTTCCTGACGAACACATTATCCAATAACGTGCCCGTGTTAGTAAACATTGCTGCTCTATTAACTGATGCGCTAACTTGCAGTGGTAAAATTCTCTTATCAGAAGAACATCATAACTGAGGCAATACGTTTTATGGCCTACTGCGGATTAACGGAAAATTGCCTCGAAGTGAAATGCGTCGTCATTTGGGGTGAAGCGGGAAATCTTGCACCACTGCCTCGAAAAATAAAGATTCCTCAGCCTGTGGCCTCGGAATGACAAGATGGGTTTTCCATTAATCCGCACTGAGAAAATTTTATCTGGATCGCTGATGTAATTTCGCAGGAGACTTGCTGCAGCGATCCGGGCGGAAATGAAATTATTTTTATTGGGAGTTATACTGCACTGGTGAACACTAGTGCTACAATGAGATTTAGTTCTGTAGTGTCATTTCGAGCGAAGCGAGAAATCTTTGTTGAGTATCGATAGCTGTGAAGATTCCTCGCTCTGCTCGGAATAACGAGGAGCAAAGAGTCTCGATCTCTTGTTGTAGTACTGGGTAAGTGCCGGTGGTTGTCTATCAGGAACTCGGAAGAGACACCGATGCAAGTCATAGATGCAGCACATCGCTTTAACCTGCCGTGTTTCTGCAGGATTGGAGCCTTGCGCTAGCTAAGAAGGGGTGCAAATGTTCTTTGCTGGATTCTATTGGACATCATGGTCAGTTAGGAGGAGTGCTAACATTGAGTAGGGTACTTGTGGGCGTGTGGAACGACCAGGCGGTTGACAACCGTCAAGATGGCAGCGAAGAGAGCAGCTTCGATAAGCTCGAGCAAGTTATCGAGTATGAGCCGGGAAACCCGATTCAGGCAATATTAGGATGGAACGGATTCTGCCTGTTTGACCGCGAAGTTGATCTAATCGATATGGCACGAGCGTATATGGATGTCGTGCAAAGAGAGTCTTGCGGGCGGTGCATCCCCTGTCGGATGGGAACTCGTGTGGCGGCTGACATACTGACCCGCATAGGCGAGGGAAAAGGGCGAGAAGATGATCTGGATACTCTGCGAAGAATTGGAGTGATGGTGAAGGCGGGTTCCAAATGTGAGCTCGGCCACACTTCGATGAATGCGGTAATGGCTTTGCTCGAACACTTTGAGGACGAGTTTCGAAAAGCCATACTGGATGGAAAACATCGCCCTCGGCGTAGCTACCATGCCAAAGTCACGGCACCTTGCATTGAAGCTTGCCCGGAACGCTTGGATATCCCGCGCTACATCGAATTCATCAAATCCGCGCGCTATACTGAATCACTTACAGTGATTCATGAAAGGAATCCTCTATCCTCAGTATGTGGCCGCGTGTGTGTTCGCTTTTGTGAGTTTGCTTGCCGTCGTGCGAAGCTGGACGATCCCGTCAGTATCAAACACCTGAAGCGATTTGTTTCTGACGTGGATATGGAAGCTGCTGTCAGACACTCCGATCCGGTAGTCAGCCTGAAACCGGGAGCACCCAAAATAGCCATCATTGGAGCAGGACCGGCAGGGCTGACGGCGGCCTACCACTTGCTGCTGCGGGGATATCCAGTTGAGATTTTCGAAGGGCTCAACGAACCCGGCGGGATGGCGGCCATGGGAATACCTGACTACCGGCTGCCACGGGAAGTGCTGCGAGCGGAATTCGAGACCCTGCAGAAAATGGGTGTTCAGATCCACTACGGAAGTGTGCTGGGACGCGATATTACCCTAAAAGGACTTAAGGAACAGGGCTTTGGTGCTATTTTCGTGGCTATTGGTGCTCAAAAAGGAAGCGGTCTGGGACTGGCTGGTGAAGATGAGAATCCAGAGGGGTACTTCCCGGGGATTGAATTTCTGCGCCATGTGAACCTCAATGAATCGATTGATATTGGCACGGCTGCAGTCGTCGTAGGAGGCGGAAATGTAGCCATGGATTGCTCCAGGTCGGCCTTGCGTTTGGGTGTCAAACAAGTAAACCTTCTCTACCGGCGTACTCGGGAGGAAATGCCGGCAGATCGTGAAGAAATTCATGATGCCGAGGAAGAAGGCGTCCGGTTTCATTTTTTGACTCACCCGATTCGAGTGCTCATTGAAGACGGTAAAATTATTGGCGTCGAGTGCATCCGCATGGAACTGGGAGAACCGGATGCTACCGGTAGATGCCGGCCAATTCCGCTTGCCGGATCTGAATTCGTCATTGAATGCGATATGCTGATACCCGCGATAGGCCAAAAAGTTGACGTCTTGTGCCTGGAAGGCGAATGTTGCCCAGAACTCACTCGCTGGAATACCCTGAAGGTGGATCCTGATACTTTACAAACTTCGGAGGAGGGGATTTTTGCAGGCGGTGATTGTGTGTCCGGACCGGCTACGTTAATTGAAGCGATGGCTGCAGGATTTCGGGTTGGTCATTCCATTGACCAGTTTTTGCGTGAAGGCAGAGTCACTCTAACCGAGGAAGAGCGGATGAGCAGGGTGTTTCGAGCGGTTGCAGCCATTGATGAAGATAGCGTAGATCGGCTTGGCAGCGGCTTCCGTCGCATCAAAATGCCGATGCGCTCAGTTAAGGACCGCGTCGACGATTTCGAAGAAGTGGAAATGGGACTATCGCCCGAAGATGCCCTTTTGGAAGCAGATCGTTGTTTGCGATGCTATCGTATTCTATTGGTAGCTACAGAGAAATAATTGAATGGGTGGATAAGAAAAATGACGGTTTACAAAAAGCATCATATTGAAGGTATTCATCTGACCTTGAACGGCAAACCGGTTCAGGCTCTGCAAGGCCAGACGATACTACAGGTGGCCCGCAACAACGGCATCCAAATCCCGACCCTGTGTTATACCGCAAAACTTAGACCGCTGGGTTCATGTAGGCTGTGTATTGTGGAAGTGGAGGGAATTCCTACGCCTGTCGCAGCGTGCACGACTCAAGTAACCGATGGGATGGTGGTTGCCACTGAGACCCTTTTCCTAGAGAAACTTCGCCGCGAAACTTTGAAGCTCATTTTACAGAAGCATCCGTTGAATTGCCCTGCCTGTGAAATCAGCGGCAACTGCCAACTGCAGGATCTGGTTCACGCATACGATATCGGCCACAATGATTTGCACGGCTATTACATGAGGCCGATCGAATTTGAGCCCGAGCCTTATTCTACGCCGCTTATAAAATACCATCCGCAGCGCTGTATTCTATGCGGACGATGTATTCAGGCCTGCTTGGAAATAAGCGAGGTAGGAGCCATCAACTTCAAAGGGCGCGGAGCTTATGCGCGCATTGCACCGGTTGTTCCCACATCCGAATTCAAGCCGGAATGTATTTCCTGCGGCGAATGTATGTCCGTATGTCCGGTGAACGCGTTGACTGAGGCAAGAACTCGCAGCAAAGGTAAGGCTTGGGAAACCACCAAAGTAAGAACCACTTGTACTTATTGTGGCTGCGGATGTGAACTGGAGTTGAATGTCGTCGACAGCAAAGTGGTGGGAGTGCAGTCAACAGGTGGCGGAGTGAACAAGGGAGCCCTTTGCAGTAAGGGCCGATTTGGCTACGATTTCATTAATCATCCGGATCGACTGACCAAGCCTTTGATTAAACGCAACGGCAGCTGGCATGAAGCACATTGGGATGAGGCTCTCGACTTGGTAGCCGACCGTTTCGTAGAAACAGTTCATAAGTACGGTCCTGACAGTGTTGCTGCTTTAAGCTCCGCCCGCTGCACAAACGAAGAGAATTACCTGTTACAGAAATTCATGCGTGGGGTAATTGGAACCAACAACATCGATCATTGCGCGCGACTTTGACACTCCGTAACCGTGGCCGGTCTGGCCGCAGCTTTTGGCAGTGGTGCAATGACTAATTCCATGGCTGAGATAGAAAATACTGATGTGATCCTGATTACCGGCAGCAATACTGCGGAGTGCCATCCAATCATCGGGCGGATGATAAAACGGGCCGTTGATCGCAGGAGAGCTAAGCTGATCGTGGTCGATCCGCGCAAAGTCGAGCTGGTTAAATTTGCTCGAATTTGGCTGCAACCTCATCCTGGAACGGATGTGGCGTGGATCAATGGAATGCTCAACATAATCATACAAGAGGGGCTTTGGAGCGAAGAATACGTCCGAGAACGCACCGAAGGGTTCGAGGAAATGCGGGCGGCGATTGCGGCCTATACTCCTGAAGTCGTCGCGAAGATTACCGGAATTCGTGCAGATGACCTGCGGCGTGCGGCGAGGATGTACGCAAAAGCCCCCAGAGCCATGATTCTCTACGCGATGGGTATCACCCAGCACATTACCGGGACCGATAACGTCAAATCACTGGCTAATCTTGCCATGCTATGCGGCAATATCGGTGTAGAGGGTGGTGGCTTGAATCCTTTGCGCGGGCAGAATAATGTCCAAGGTGCATGCGATATGGGGGCCTTACCGAACGTGCTGCCCGGCTATCAGAGTGTCGCTGACGAAGAGGTATTGGCCCGCTTCCAGCAAGGGTGGTCCACCGGCGTGCGACTCTCCAATCGAGTGGGGTTGGCGCTCACCGAGATGTTTCCCGCAATTCTGCAGGGCAGCTTGAAGACGATGCTGATCATGGGCGAGAATCCGGTTCTGAGCGATGCTAATGCGACCCATGTTCGGGAGGCTCTGGAAGCGCTGGATTTTTTGGTCGTTCAAGATCTGTTCCTTACGGAGACAGCTGAACTGGCAGACGTGGTGTTGCCGGCGGCTTCATTTGCAGAAAAAGATGGAACATTCACAAACACGGAGAGGCGCGTTCAACGCGTGCGCAAGGGTCTGGAACCACTGGGAAACGCCATGGCGGATTGGGAGATTATTTGCGCATTGGCTAAAATCATCAGCAAAAAGTTTCAGGCGAAACAAGCGGAATCCAGCAGCAGCACCGCACTCGCCCGTCCTTTTTCGCATGGCTATTGGGATTATGAGTCACCTTCGGAGATATTTGATGAAATGGCAAGGCTCACTCCCAGTTATGCCGGAATGAGTTACGATCGCCTTGAACGAGGCGGCTTGCAGTGGCCATGCCCAAATAAGTATCATTCAGGTACACCATACTTGCACAAAGATCGGTTCGCAAGGGGATTAGGAAAATTCCATGCGGTTGAATTCAAGCCGGCCGCCGAGCTTCCGGATACCGAGTATCCCTTTTATCTCAGCACAGGGCGCATCCGCTTTCATTATCATACCGGAACTATGACGCGCAGGTCATACGGGTTGGATTCAATTGCACCGGAAGGATTCATCGAAATGAACCCTCAGGATGCAGCGGTTCAAGGTGTTAAAGCGGGTGATTGGGTGCGGGTAATTTCACGCAGAGGTGAAGTATCCGCCAGAGTAAAGATTACAGATCGGTCCTCACCTGGAATGGTTTTTGCCACATTTCACTTTAAGGAATTGCCGGTGAACTTCTTAACAAACGATGCTTTGGATCCCATAGGCAAAATTCCCGAGTACAAGGTGTGCGCTGTGCGAATTGAAAAGGTTTGAAAAGGCAACCCTCACAACGCATTGCATTGACTATGATTCTTTGAAAATGTTTTTAGGAAGATATCATCCATGCTGTGGTCATGGGAGTGCGGAGGTCGAGAATTCGAGATTAAAGACTCAAGAGTCAAAACTGGAAAAGGCTGGCAGCGGATTATTCTATGAAGTTCTCGGGCACGTAGATAACATAATTTTCTGCAATGACATCAAGTTGTTTGTTCGTTTCGGTTTCGATCGCCGCAAATAGTTCCTTAAGGGATTCGCATTTCGCGATGTGGTGGAAGAAAAGATTTGGGTTATGTAAGTCCGGCTGCAACGGCAGCAGGAAGTGGCGAACATTTCCGCGCCATACGACCTTAAGGCTGTCCCTTTCATCAAGGATTTTCTGGTAAAAGCGCCTCAAGAGATCTGTCCTAAGAATGGCTGATGGAGCATTGGTCACGCATTCCATAAGACCGGCCAGGCGGTAGACCCTTCGCATCATCTTTTCATCCTCCCTGTAGCGGAAAAGCCCAAGGAGTGTGTAATGATAGCCATTTTCAAGACTGAAATGATTGGGTACGTAGCCGATGTGTTGATGACCGGGAGAGCTAAAGGCTTGCTTTCTATGTTCTTCGAACCGAAGCGATTCCCTGCGCGTGCACATCATGGCATAGCCTCCGTGCCAGTCCCCTCGCCGAAACTCCAGTGGTCCGGCTGTTATGAGGTTGTCTTTGCCGGAAAATCGTTCGGATAAATCGATAATGTCCGCCATGGTGTTTCCTGAACGTCGATGGAATAGCAAGCCCGCTAATTTTTGGGCATGAAGGGCGTCAAATCTTCGACGTACTCAGAGATGACCTTAAACCCACCTTCCTGCAAAGTATCAACTGCTTTTGCATAGACGCTTGAGTTGGTCCGAAGCAGAATCTGCCAGATGCCCGTATGACCTATCAGAGGTACGGTCATAATGCTTCTTATATTGATATCAGCTTGTTGCATCAAGCGCCCGACTTGTGCAAGAACACCCATTCGGTCTCGAACCAGCAGGGAAAGGCGTTTAGTGTCGTCGCTTAAACCTAAAGCCATCAGTAAAACGTCCATCAAGTCAGTTGTGGTGATGATGCCGACCAGCTTGCTACTCTTGAGAACGGGAAGCGCTCCTATCTTGTTATCCAAGATTATGCGCGCGGCCCTCTCGATGGTCATATCCGGAGTAGCGGTAAGCACATTCTTGGTCATGACCTTTGCGATAACAAGTTTCTGTAGCACATAAGTCAGTTCATATACGCTTAAAGTCGTTGCGGATGACGCCCAAGCTTCCTTTAAATCACGATCTGTGACTATACCCAACAGACCCGCTTTGCCGTCTGTTATAGGGAGGTGTGAGATCCGGTGCTCATCCATCAATTCCCTTGCTTTAAAAACCGATGTTTCCGGCGTTGCGGTGAGCAAGTTGGTTTTCATATTCCAGCCGACATACATAATCCCCTCCAATTTCCTATCTCTGCCCGGGGCACTCTACCCTTGGCAATTAGATTCGTAAAATATAGACCGTCTTATAGAGTCAGGGTGAAGTATTCGCCTTTGCCCAGAGGCTGTCCGGTAAATAGTTTACCCGACAAAAGCTTGATTTGATGATCAGTCGGGTGAGAATCCTTTTGAGTCCGGGCAGCCTGTCTGCCGTGGCATTTTCGCGGAATTTTAAGTTACTGGGAATCCGGGGGATATCTCTTTTTGCTCCAATGGCTTGCGAAGCCTTTCAATTGATAAAGACCTGACGGTAAAAATCCAGGTGTTCGATAACTGCCCCTGCTCCTCGCACGATTGCCGTGAGTGGATCATCCGAAACATTTACCTTGAGACGTGTCATCTGGTTGAGCAGTTGGTCCAGACCGGTCAGCAGTGCACCTCCACCAGCCAGCCAGAAGCCTTTCTCGTGAATGTCTGCGGCGAGATCGGGCGGTGTCTTTTCCAGCGCCCGTCTGACGGACTCCACAATGGCCATTACGGGCTCTTTAATAGCCTCGCGGATTTCCTCATCGGTTACTGTAAACGTCTTGGGAATCCCGCTAAGAATCTCCTTGCCAGTGACGTCCATAGAAAGCGGCTCGTCAAGGGGAACGGCAGTTCCAATTTGCATTTTGATCTTTTCCGCCAGTACTTCACTAATGATCATCTGCCTTTCTCGCTGCATGTAGCGCAGGATTGCCTCATTGGCTTCATCTCCGGCTACTCTGACGGATTCGCTGTAGGCTATGGCAAACATGGAAATCACTGCAACCTCTGTGGTTCCGCCTCCAATGTCAACCACCATGTTTCCATAGGGCTGATCTATGGGAAGACCCGTGCCAATGGCAGCAGCCATCGGTTCTTCGACTAAATGAATATGGCGAGCCCCGGCTTGTTCGGCAGCTTCAATAACCGCTCTTTTCTCGACCGCGGTGATTCCGGTCGGCACAGCCACAACCAGTTTTGGGCGCACCAGTTGCCGCCTCTTGAGCACCTTGTTGAGAAAGTACTTGATCATCACACTGGTGACTTCGAAATCAGCGATCACCCCATCTTTCAAAGGCCTGATAGTTACGACACGCTGACCGTGTCTGCCAATGATGTTTCTGGCATCCTGCCCGACAGCGATCACCTCATGGGTATCTTGATTGATGGCTACCACAGATGGTTCATTCAGGACCACGCCTTTCCCTCGTAAGTATATCAGGGTGTTGGCAGTTCCCAAATCCATAGCCAGATCTTTGGAGAAATAACTGAATAGTCTATCAAGCATGCGTCACCCTTCTTGTCTGCAGTTCCATCAAACATTTTTCAATGGCCGCCAAGTTTATAGATAATGACCTCAGCGGTCAATTCTTTTATTGATTGAAGCCGACACCTTATACCAATAAGGGGCGACTTCAGAAAAACCGTTTTCAAAAGGAATTGAGGAGAACCACCCCACTTATACAGCCTTTGATGTGCGTTGTCAGTTGGTTGCTCGAAACGCTTCAAACAGGCGTCGATAAGCTAGAGTCCACAGTTCTTCGTGGTTTGTTGCGTCTTGAGGAAAGCTGGCCGTACTCAGGTACGGCTGAACATGGATTTTTTTTGTGCGCTTGGGCACAAATTGTTGGCTTACATCCATCAAAGCATTCAGCAATTGATTAACTTCCTGCGTTGCCATTCCCGAAAGTATTACCCCATAACGATTTTCTGTAACCTGGCCGACAAAGACCTTGGACGGAACAGCCCGGTATAGGCTTTCAGCTAGTTGCTGCTGCCATTTTCGAATGCGTTTCGGGGGAACTTTAGTGTGCAAAATTTGCCAGGGTTCTACTTGAAGCAGGGCCAATGTACAAGGGACACTCTTTTGCATTGATGCAATCAATATTTCTTCGACTTTTGCCTCAAAAGCGAGGTTATTCAAAAGGCCCGATGATAGGTCGTAGGCTTGCAGGTGTTCATATTCTTCCTTAAAATACGATTGTTCTAAAAGTAGGTGTAGATAAGACAACATATGAGATACCGTATAGCGGTCCTCTGCGCTCCAATCCATGACACCCCGTGCGAGAAAAGCCAATACCACGGAGTGCCCGAGATTAGATAAGGCTGGCAGACCCCATAACGTACCATGGTGGGGAAGGCTTTCTCTAGGGCTGAGTAAATAATGTTCAGATGAGTCCGCGTTGAGTTTCGGAATGAAAAGAGACTTTTGGTTGCGAAAAATCCACCCGATTAAGCCTTGTTTGATGTCGAAGTTCTGACGAAAATAGCTTTGCGGTATATTCGATGTGGCAGCAAGCAAATGGTAATTGGAGCCGGAAACATCCTTCAAGACCATAAGTCCATACTCTGTGCCCAGGAACCGTGCACATTCTTGCACCACTAGTTGGCAGTAGTCGTGAAAGCTGCCTCCCTTGAAATTAGCATAATCCAACCTTTGCATGAGATCCCAAATGTTGTCAAAGCTCTTTTGTCTCCTTCTCGAATCCTGCTGTTTGACCAACTCATGCAAGAGTTCGGCAATCTCTCTTATCCATTTTTGCTGCTTTGTGTTGAATCCCCAGCTGTACTTGGTGTCCACATAGAGGACCCCATCACCTTGTCCTACCGGCTGAATCAAAAGACCCTTGATATGAGACTCGCCTTCGCGATAAAAAGGGAGAGTAGAGGATAATGCCGTTGTAATTTCATGCATCTTATCAAGATGAACTGTCTGACCTGCTTTGTGAACCTGCGATAGAATCCCACTCTGTTCCATGGGAAGTGTAAGGGTTTCGGTAAGATATCGGCTTAGGGATTGTGCTGCAGCCAGATGAAAATGGCGCTTCTTGGAGTCCACCAGAAAGAAGGCGGTAGTGTGAGCTTCCAATATGTTACTGAGCAGATCCACTAGCGATTGGAAAGGGTTTGGACGCATCCGTGTTTCTCATTTCTGCCAGCGTTAATCTGGCACGATGGGTTGCCTCGATTTGGCGTGGGTTACAAGATTGCATACTGTAAGAGTCCGAGTCTGTCAATAGAGTAGAACTCTAATCAGCCGTTAAAAATTAGAGTGGAGAAGAATATGGCTAAAATTGCAATTTTGCCGGATACCCTCTGCAACCAAATTGCTGCCGGTGAGGTGGTAGAACGGCCCGCAGCTGTCGTCAAAGAACTGATTGAAAACAGCATAGATGCGGGCAGCAAAAGGATATCGGTGAGCCTGATCCAGGGTGGACGTAAAGAAATACGCGTGGTGGACAACGGCTCGGGCATGAGTCCCGACGATGCGCTCATGGCTTTGGAAAGGCATGCTACCAGCAAATTAAAAAGCCTGGATGATTTGCAGTCAATAGAATCCTTGGGCTTTCGAGGCGAGGCACTTCCCAGCATCGCCGCCGTGAGCCGTTTCGAATTGACTACAAGAGAACCGGAAGCGCTATCGGGAGCATTCATCCGAGTGGAAGCCGGTGTGTTGAAGGATGTTCGTGAAACCGGCTGTTCGGCTGGAACTTCGGTTACAGTGCGCGATTTATTTTATAACGTGCCCGTCCGCCGCAAGTTCTTAAGATCGGTAGAAACTGAAATGGCAAATATTACCGACCAATTCGTGAGGCTATCCTTGGCCCACCCGCATATCCATTTTCAGCTCTCGCATCAAGGCCGAGTAATGCACGATTTTCCAAAAGATAAAAGTCATGCAGAGAGGATTCTTCAATTTTTCGGTGCAGAGTCGGTGAATAATCTCATTTCTTTTGCTTCTGAGAGCTCTCCGTACGAGCTTCATGGTTTTGCGGGATCTCCCGAGGTTCAACGCGCCAATACCAAGTCTCTGTTCGTTTATATTAACGGTCGACCCGTTTGGGATCGCCTTGTGAATCAATCCATAATAAAGGCCTACGACACGTTGATGCCTAAAGGCAGGTTCCCCTTGGTAGTATTGTTCCTAAAGCTGTCGCCAACGATGGTTGATGTCAACGTGCATCCCACCAAACGAGAGGTTCGATTTCGCAGTCCGGGCGAGATTATGCAACTCGTACAAACTGCAATAAGAAGGACATTGGAGGGGCCGCGAACCGGGCATACAGATCATCTTGGTCGACCGATTCCCACTGCTCCCGAAAATTTACTCCATAAACGCTCACAGTTAATGAGGGAAACCCAGATTGGGTTACAAAACCCTGTGACTCGTAACGGCCCGGTTGATATGGCACCGCGCCAGATCAGTTTCCCTGCCGGCTCCACGGTTGGTGTAAGAATGGATGACTCAGCCGGGCCTGAAGCCGAGAGGCAATCGGGCCAAGAGTATTCCTTCTCGAGGCTGCTTGTTTTAGGACAGTTGGCAAATTCCTACATTCTCCTCGAGGCATCGGATGGGCTTGTGCTGGTGGACCAGCATGCCGCCCACGAGAGAATTCTTTATGACCGGCTTTCTACCCGGAAACTGGGGGATTCCGGACGACAGCGTCTAACCAGGTCGGTTATATTGGAGCTCTTTCCAAAAGAAGCGGCCATGCTTCGTCAGTGGGTGGACAAGCTGGTTGAAGTCGGTTTTGAGATTGAACCGTTTGGACAGCAAAGCTTTATAATACAGGCAGTCCCGGATATTTTGAGTCTTCATCCCCCCGACGTATTGTTGAGGGAAGTTCTCGAAAAGGCCGAAGAAGAGCAACTAGGTCCGGAGTGGGATGTTTTGGCTGGCTTAGCCAAAACCGCTTCTTGTCACGGCGCTATCAGAGCGGGGCAGAAGCTTCACAAGGAGGAGATTAGGCATTTGTTGGAAGATTTGGACAGCACTCTCATCTCAGCTACCTGTCCGCATGGAAGGCCTGTTTGGCATAAATTTACTCATGCTGAAATAGCTCGTATCTTCAATCGAACTTAAACGGGTACCTAATTTTAGCGATTCCATCGGATGAATAGCTACTCATGCAGGCGCCATCTGTCATTCCGAACGACAGCGGAGTGTCCTTTGTCAGCTAAAAACTTCATCATCTTATTGTCAGGTCCTACCGGAGTAGGAAAAACAGCACTTTCACTGGAGCTCGGTGAACGGCTGAAGACTGAAATTGTCAACGCCGATTCCATGCAGATTTATCGTTACATGGATATTGGTACGGCCAAACCCACGCCCGAGGAACGAATCCGCATTCGACATCATCTGCTGGATATTGTGAATCCGGATGAACCTTTTGATGCGGCCCGTTATTTGGAAGTCGCCAGCCCGGTTATCGACACGCTCCATCAAGAAGATAGTATTCCTCTGGTGGTGGGAGGAACCGGGCTTTACATGAAGATACTGATGCGCGGAATTTGCGAGGGAGCGCCTACCGATCCGGATGTTCGTCAACGATTGTTGATCGAAGAGCAGGAGTACGGGCTGCAGAGACTATATGAAGAGCTGAGGCAAGTCGATCCCCTGGCTGCTGCAAGAATAAATCCCAATGACCGGCAGCGCATCACCCGCGCGCTCGAAGTTTTCAGACTGACCCGAAAGCCCCTCTCGTACTGGCAAGAGCAACATCGTTTCGAGGAGAAGCGGTATCGCACCGTGAAGGTGTTTCTTTATCGAGATCGGGAGGAGCTTTATCGGAGGATCAATTCCCGTGTGCACGAGATGATGGAGCAGGGCTTTCTTGAAGAAGTTCAAAAGCTGCTCCATATGGGATACGGGCCTGAGCTTAGGGCAATGCAGTCTCTCGGATATAAGCAGTTAGTTCAGCACCTGTTAGGGGAGTTTTCGCTTGACGCAGCTGTCAGCAACATCCAAAGAGACACGCGACGCTATGCCAAACGTCAGATGACCTGGTTTCGCGGAGATCCGGAATTCCGCTGGATTCATGCTCAAGATTTGGAAAAAGTTATTGAATACGTTGAAGGCATGATTCGAAAATCCTGTTTTTCTTTAGTGGAATTTTCCTAACTTTTCTTGATTTTTTTACCAATTTCTGGATAAGTAGCTACTGTCTATCCGAAAATTTCATCCGCATAGCCAATTGCCATACGAGACTCGGAAAAGTAAAATATCCGGTCGTACTCGTAGCCAAGGGCTTTAGCCCTGCTGTAATTGTTAAGGATGAAAACTTGCCTTTGTGTTCCAAACCTCTCTGGCCAAAGGCGATGTTCTATCCTTAACAGGTATAGTTTCTGCGTTACCAAAGCCCTACGCGACGGGTGAAAAGAGACGCCGGTATTTTTCGAGTCTCTGAGGAGTTGACAACAAGCTGCGCACCTCAGTTTTGAGCTCAGTTTGGCGAGTCCAAAGGTAGAACGGCCAGGGTTCGAACTAAGCTGGATTATTTGTGGCTGACGATAACGACGGAGAATCATGAGCGAATATCTTCAATTTAAAAGAAAAATTGAACAGCGAGTTGAGATTATTGAAGAAGCAATCCAAGAACTGGAGAAAATCAAGCTGGTCGAAAAATCTGCTGCTTCCCGTTGGAGAGATCATTTGACCCAAGTAAAGGGTTCTTTGCAGGATTCTCTGCTGCGAGTGGCGGTCGTAGGCTCGGTCAAATCGGGCAAAAGCACACTGATCAATGCTCTTGCGGGCAAGGACCTGCTAAAAAGAGGTGCGGGAATCATTACCGCATTCATTACCCGAATCCTCACCAATGGCGATATCGGGGGTTGGGTTGAACTCAAGCCCTGGTCTCAAATAGCCGATGAAATGAATACTGCCATTCGGATGCTGCCGATTTCGCAAGAAGAAATGGATGAAGGCGAAGTTGTTGATGTGCGCTCCTCCGAGGACCGCAAGAGGTTGAAAGAGTGGCTCGGTAAAACTCAAGAAGAATGGCAGCAGACCAGAGGCCAGCTGGATCCGAACTTTATCCTTCTGAATGCTTACCTGGATGGATATAAGGGGCTGCATAAAAACGTCGGTGACTCCGTCAATCGCCTCATTTTTGATAAGGAATCCCTTTCACAACATCAGCGCTATGTGGGTCAAGAAGGGCAGGCGGTTTATATTCGCGACATGGAACTGCATTATCCGGTGCCTTGGCTTGGCGATAAAATTGAGGTGGCCGACTGCCAGGGAAGCGATTCTCCAAATCCCCTTCATCTGTCGCTTCTTCAACAGTATTTGTTGAAATGTCATTTTATTCTGTACATTATCAGCAGCCGAACCGGCCTACGAGAAGCCGATTTCAAGCTGCTCGATTTCATAAAAACCCTGCGAATGTTTCCACAGACCCTCTTCATTCTTAATTCCGACCTGGATGTGCATAGCCATGAAGAGGATCTGGACGAACTAACTGAGCGGGTGCGTACCGAACTAAGCTGGATTGTAGCTAACCCCCAACTGTATTCTTTTTCGGCCCTGTATCATCTGATCGACGAACTCGACGAAGCGGCTCCGGAGCGGGACCGGCGTCGGCTCGAAATGTGGCGCGAAGATAATGCTTTGGCTGCCCGCACAGAGGAAGGCTACAGCCGGTTTCGAGAAGACATGGCTCGGCGCATCTCCAGCCAGCGGACTCGGGTGTTGCTTGGCAGCGGTCTTAGCCGCCTCGGTATGGTAGCGGGAAGCATTAACGATACCACTCGTGCCCACAAAAGATTCATGAACCAAAATCTTGGCAGTCTGAAAAAATCCAGCAAGCATCTGAAAAGCAAGCAGAAAGCCCTGCAAGGTACGCTGGGTACTCTGGAGAATGCCATAGCCGGGCTCAAGGAATCGTTGCGCAAGGAACTGGACAACGCAGTGGGCAGTTATTTTGATTTGTCGTATGGTCCTCTTATCAAAGAAACCATGGACATGGTTGAGCATTATCCAGTCGATCCTCAATACCAAAAGGACCTGTCCGACTATCGTCAACTACTGCGTCAGTTGCACCGCTTCTATATGGAATTCAGACAATCTCTGGCCCGGTATCTCATCGAAAAAGTTAATCTGCGAGTGATCGAGTTTGCGAAAGAGCAGGAAGAGTTTCTGCAGGATCGACTCAAACATTCCTCACGTGCTTTTTGGTCTCTCTTCACTACCGCCCTCGAAGATTATCGCAAGGAGTTGGCCCAATTCGAAATTGAGTTGCGGGTCATCAGTGCGTCGGAAGGCTACGATTGGTCAGCCATGGAGAAGATTACCCCACCGTCTTTCAGTGCCTTTGTGGACGAGCAGGTGGTCGGCCGTGGAACGCTTCTCATGAAATTTGGACTCGGCAGGCTGACTCGTTTTTTAAATCAACTGAAGGGGAAGATTGGGCGGCGCAAAAGTCCTGTAGAAACTAAATCCGAGGAGAGCCAGAGCTTCCAGGAGGCTGTAAGTTTGGTGAAATCGGAAACCAAGTCTGAACTCATGTATGACTTCAGGGACTATCGACAGAATTTCAAGTACGGCTACCTTTATAAAATCCTGGATGAGGGCACCGCACATCTTTTGGAAGCATTCAAGAGCCGCGCGGAAATGGCTCAACTGGACTTCGCAAATCTTCTTAAGCAGAGTGAAGTGGCGGGAGAAGAGCGACAGCAGATGATGGAGGCTCTCACACGCATCAGTCAAATCAGCGAAGCCATGGTCGAGGAACTGGACGGCTTCAGGTGTGCCGTAAATCTGGATTGGCTGCCGTGTGACGAAAAGATGGATGCGGCTGCAAAAGAGACCTCGAAGTCAGCCGAAGTTCCTTAATTTATGTGTATACCCAAAAGATTCCTCGTCACGCTGCGGCGTGACTCGGAATGACAAATGGTGTCTGCATGAGTGGCTACTCATTCGATGAAATCGCCAAATTTAGTTAGTATTCAGCCGGGAACGCGCCTTTGCGGCCAATTGCTTTTGGAATCGTGATCCTTTCAAGCCGCAATTCATTGTCGCGAATTCATTCATTCTTTGCAGGGCTAAGGCCCTGCGCTACGTTTAAACAGTTCTCAGAGGGGAACAATCAGCTACGGTGCGGGGGATTTACGAAAGCCGATTGCGGTAATCTTGGTAGCCGAATGTGCGAATAGTAACCATGCTTTTTCCATTATCCTGAATCGCAATGGACGGTAGTCGAACTCCGTTGAAGGTATTATTTTTGACCATGGTGTAGTGAGCCATGTCCAGAAATATCAGCTTAGAGCCCACCTTAAGGGGTTCCGGGAAAGAATAATCTCCAATCACATCTCCAGCCAGGCAGGTTAAACCCCCCAGCCTGTAAGTAAAGGAGTATTGCCCCGGTTTTCCTGCCCCTAAAATTTCCGGCCTATAGGGCATTTCCAAAACATCTGGCATGTGTGCAGCGGCTGAAGTGTCCAATATGGCAATTGCCATTTCGTTGTGGATAATATCCAGGATTGAAGTTACCAGGGCTCCTGTATTCAGTGCGATAGCTTCGCCCGGCTCTAGGAATACTTCCACCGGATGACGCCTCTTAAAGTCGGAAATCAGGCTGCACAGCAACCCCAGATCGTAGTCTTTCCTGGTTATGTGGTGTCCACCTCCAAAATTCACCCACTGCATCCCATCCAAAAACCGGCCGAATTTCTCCTCAAATACTGACAGTGTTCTCCCCAGCGAGTCGGCGTTCAACTCACAGAGATTGTGAAAGTGCAGGCCGCTGATTCCAGTAAGATTCTCCGGATCAAAGTTCTTTATCGTCACTCCCAGTCTGGAAAAAGGTCCGCACGGGTCATAGATTGGCACTTTGACTTCCGAATGTTCGGGATTCACTCGCATTCCGAAAAACACTTCTTTATTTGGACCGGGCAGATAGGATTTAAAACGGTTCCACTGGGAAAATGAATTAAAAACGATGTGATCGCTATATTTGAGGAGTTCTCGGAATTCTTCTTCTTTATAGGCAGGGGAGAACACATGCACCTGCCTGCCGAATTCCTCGTACCCGAGTCGAGCTTCATCCAGCGAACTGGCGGCTACTCCATAGAGGTATTGTCGAATTATGGGGAACACACCGAACATGGCAAAGCTCTTGAGGGCCATGAGGATCTTGCATCCCGTTCGGCGCTGCACGGAATTCAGCACCTCAAGATTGTTCTTGAGGGCGTCTGTATCGATTACATAGCAGGGTGTCTGGATGTTTGCGGTATCGATTTTCATCTCACTCCAAAAACTTCTCCGTCCATGGAAGGCCGTATTTAGAAAGCCGCTCCATAAATGGTGCTGGATCGAATTCCTCGACGTTGAACACTCCGGTACCTTTCCAGATCCCTTGCAGCACGAGCATTGCCCCGATCGTGGCGGGGACCCCGGTGGTGTAGGAGATGGCCTGAGCTTTTACTTCCTTATAAGCTTCGGCATGATCACAGATGTTGTAGATGTGGTATTTTTTGCTTTTTTCTCCTTTCAAGCCTTCAATCAGGCAGCCAATGCAAGTTTTGCCTCTGTAGTTTTCTCCGAGAGACGAAGGCTCGGGCAGGAGAGCTTTCAAAAATTGCAGTGGTACTATTTGGCAGCCTTCGAACTGAACCGGATCGATGCGCGTCATGCCTACATTTTGAAGCACCCTCAGATGGGTTAAATACTCCTGCGAAAATGTCATCCAAAATCGGATTCGCTTGATACCGGGGAGGTTTTTAACAAGAGATTCCAGTTCTTCATGGTACATGAGATACATCTCGCGCGGCCCGATTTCGGGAAAGTCAAAGGTTTTGTGCACGGATAGAGGATCGGTCTCCACCCATTGTTCGTCTTCATAGTATTTGCCTCGGGCCGTCACTTCTCGGATATTGATTTCAGGATTGAAATTTGTGGCGAACGGATGCCCGTGTTCGCCCGCATTGCAATCCATGATGTCGATGGCATGGATCTCATCGAAATGATTTTTCAGAGCGTGAGCGCAAAAGATATTGGTCACACCTGGATCGAATCCACAGCCCAGCAGCGCCATCAAGCCCTTTTGCCTGAAGCGCTCCTGATAGTCCCACTGCCATTTGTAACAAAATTTGGCTTCATCGGGCGGTTCGTAGTTGGCGGTATCGAGATAATCTACTCCGGTCTCGAGGCAGGCATCCATTATGGAAAGATCCTGATAAGGCAGCGCCACGTTGATAATCAAACGCGGCTGCACCTTTCTAATTAGATCGACCAGTTCTGTAGTATTGTCTGCATCCACCTTTGCTACTTCTATGGTTCTGGACAACTGATCTCGGATCTTTTCACACTTTTCCAAAGTGCGGCTTGCCAGGACGATCTCCGAAAAAACTTCCGGCACTTGCGCACACTTGTGTGTCACAACTCCGCCGACACCACCGGCGCCTATGATCAATACCTTGCTCAATTTAGACTCCTGATATGAAAATGTAGGATCCGGAAGCCAAAATTCAGAATTCAGAATAGGAAGCGGCCATTCTCTATATTTTCTGGATCTGGGCTGTCAATCACATTTTCATGGTTTGTTTTGATCAATTTGTCCTTTCAGTTTGCTTCTGGCGGGAATCCAAAGAAGGCAGCCCAGGTGCCTAATCAAGGGTGCCGCTTCCCCACACATCATGGCATTTCATCAGGGATATTCACGCCCGCAGGAGCCGGCCAGTCAACCGGAATAGGTGCGGTTAGGACCAGTGGTTCCGCTGTTGCCGGATGAATCAGACTCAAGCGATAAGCATGAAGATAGAGGTTCTCCGCCCCCTCTTTGCCATAAAGGCGATCCCCAACCACAGGATGGCCGCTGGAGAGAAGATGAAGCCGAATTTGGTGGGTACGTCCTGTTGTGGGGCGCGCCCAAATGACCGCATGTTCGTTTTCTCGATGAAGTACTCTAAACGAGGTTTCAGCCGGCTTGCCCAGGCCGCGGGGGAGAGCCATGTAACGGCCCTGCTTGCGACCGATATCATCGGTGGAAATCCACTCATCGCGCTTAGGGCATCCTTCGACCCATGCCAAATAGTCTTTATGGACGTTATGATTCTTGAAGGTATTTCCAAGCTCGCGATTAACCGACCGGTGGATGGCAAACAGGATCACTCCGGTGGTTTCGCGGTCGAGGCGATGATGAAGCGCGACATAAGGCTTTGGGATTTGCTTTGCAAGAAAGCGGTGGAGTCCGGCAAAGAGGTTGTTGTAGGCATCCGCCGGAATCTGTTGGCTGGGAACGCCGGATTCTTTGTTGTACGCCAATAAATATTGATCGTGGAACAGGATTCGCTGAATGCTGATTTCATAATACCGCTGAATGCCATGTCGTGGCCAAAAAACTTTAATGTATTCGCCGCCGGCCAGTCTTCTTTTGGGATTACGCTCTGCCCGACCGTCAAGTTGCACCGAACCAAAATCGATCAAATTGGAGGCTTCATCGGCCGGTATGTACAGTTGCATTGCAACATATTCCCCCACTGAAAGGCCCTTTTGACCTGACTCCACTTGCCAACCAAGGCTTGACAATGCATTGAGGTGGCTGGAAGTTCCCAAAATGTTAGAAGTCCTCGTCCGCAAGGCTATCACCCTCTTTGGATGTTCCTCTTGCTTCCTCTTCCATAGCTTCTTCAACCATCGCGTCTACGTCTTCATCAAAGTCTTCGCCCATTTCCTGCCCCATGGTCTTCATCCAGCGCGCCATGCTTTTGGGGTCATTTTCATCCAAACCTCCGAGCCGGGCCGGATCCGCTAAACGTTCAAGGCGTGTTTCTTCCGAAAGTCGCACACGCACTCTGGATGGAATCCGATGGATGAGCTCGCTGCTGCAATAGCGGCAAGTCGAGGGCACGGGTTCGGAAATGTTAAAAGTTATAAATTCATTCTTTTTTCCGCATTTCTGACAACGATATTCATAGATGGGCATAGTAGTACCTCGCTGTTGAGATCAAATCAGATGTGACTAAAATGACTCGGACCAATTTGGCGGGAGTCACAATTCAATAAATTCTAAGTCACATCACCGGCTAGGGTGAAGCAGTTTGCGTCGGTTAAAACCTGATCATAGGTTATATAGGCTTGATGCAGGTAGGGAGGCAAGTTAAACATGCCACGTGCTATTTCCGGAGATAGGTAACGGAGTTGCAGGTTAGCTCCCTCAATACGCCGAGCGAAACCCTCTAAGGACCAGCCAGGGTCCAGAGTCACCAGAATATGGGCATCCGGACGATGAAAGCTATGAATCGTGTATGGATAGGGAAGAACCATAGGAAAAACCGCCTTAAGGGTGTTCACCATACGCGCATGTAAAGGCATTTCCTGCGGGCTGATTCCTTCGCCTTGAATGGTTATCGCTCCATTCGAAGTGAGTCGATTTTTGAGCAAGGAGTAAAACTCGCGTGTGAACAACAAAACTGCCGGTCCACCCTCCAACGGATCACTTAAATCGACAATGATACTATCGAATGATTCCGAACACTCCTGTACGTAGCTTCGACCGTCGGTTGTGATTAACTCAAGCCGAGGATCGTCGTAACTTCCCTGGTGCCACGTGGGCAAATGCCGTTTACAGATTTCTATTAGTTCGTCGTCGATATCCACCATAGCGACGCGCTCAATACCAGGATGACGGAAAACTTCCCTGAGCGTAGCCCCTTCAGCTCCTCCAATCACCAGTACCGATTTAGGTTCAGGATGACTGAGCAGCGCTGGATGAACCAGCATCTCATGGTAAATAAACTCATCTCGTTCAGAAGATTGGCCAACGCCGTCCAAAAAAAGCATACGTCCATGCATTCTGGTGTCCACAATATCGATCTGCTGAAAACGTGAACGTCCGCTGTAAATCACGCTTTCACAGAGGTATGAAACAGCCAGTCCGCCTTGAACCGGTTCCCGGAACCATAAATATGTGGGCAATGCATTCACGTTCAAGGCTTATGCCTCAAATCCTGCGAAGGGATGTCCAGAGTTCCGCGCTTAATCTCCATCACTGACATATTTTCGGCCTGGAACTTATCCTTCATGAAATGCAACGATTCATCCGGATCGATCTGCTCTCCACAGGTAAAAATATCCAGAGCGCAATAACCGTATTCGGGCCAGGTATGTATGGTAAAATGGGATTCTGCGATCACGACGACCCCGCTGATACCGTGCGGGGAAAAATGATGGAAAACAGGTTGGACGATGGTGGCTTTCGAAAGCTCGACAGCTTCGATAAGAATCTTTTCCACCTGAACCAGGTTGTTTAATAGCTCAGAAGAGCACCCATAGAGTTCAACGATCAGGTGTTTTCCTAATGATTTCATCTTTTTCTCTGCATCCTCACGTCATGCTGATACCTTCACTTAAGGTTAATAAATGAAAAAACCTCCGATTCATGGGGGGAAGCTGCTCGCTTCGCCCGAAAAATGCCATAAATGGAGGCAACCACAGCAGAACAATAATACAAAAATGGGACTAAAATGCAACAAAAAAATCAAAATGCCACTTTGATGGTGAAAAAAGTTGACAAGACCCCTCTGCTCTTGCAACTATCGGCTTGGAAAATAAAAGGGCAAGGGCAAACCGAATGCGGCTCTTTGTTGATCCATTAAGTTTGTGAAACTCTAGAGAAAATGCTCACTGTTCATGTTGAGGCAAGGAGGAATCTATGGGGCACATTCAGATATTTGAAACCACTCTTCGCGACGGCATAAAATCTCCCGGAACCATCCTTTCTGTGGAAGAAAAGGTGCGGCTTGCCAAACAACTTGCGCGCTTACGGGTTGATATTTTGGAAATAGGTTTTCCTGCGGCCTCAGAAGAACAGTTCGGGACCGCAGAGCGCATTGTCAGGGAAGTACAAGGGCCCGTGATGGCTGTCCTTGCACGTGCCTCCAATCCGCGGGATTTCGAGATCGCTGCCAAAGCTTTCAAGCATGCCGAGCGGAAGAGAATACATACTTTTGTGCCCGCATCTCGGGAATACCGTCAGCATTTTTTGAAGAAAAGTGCGGAACAAGCTCTGGAGCTTGCGGTTTCCGCTATAAGAATGGCAAAAGAAATTACTCCTGATGTAGAGTTTTCTTTGGTGGACGCCTTTCGCGGACAACCGGAGGAAGTCATCCAGTTAGTCAGAGCAGCCATTCAGGCCGGAGCCACGAGTGTCAACCTGGCCGATACAGTAGGCTACACGACCCCCCCTGATATCAATCGGTTGTTTAAGAAACTGAAACAAGAAGTCAGTGATTTCGATGAGGTGGTTTTCAGCATTCATTGCCATAACGATCTGGGGCTCGCGGTTGCAAACTCCATAGCTGCGGTAATCGAAGGTGCCCGGCAAATTCACTGTACCGTCAACGGGATTGGCGAGCGAGCTGGAAACGCGGCCTTAGAAGAAATCGTTGCTGCCATCAACACTCGCGGTTCCACTTTTGATTGGTCGACCCAAATTCAGCTCGGCCAGATCTATCCAACCAGCCGGCTGGTGAAACGGCTCACAGGAATCACGATGCAACCGCATAAACCCGTGGTTGGTTCAAATGCTTTCATTTGTGAAACAGTCGTTCCGCAACTTGCCGATACCAAAGAGAAACCTCCCTATGAGATCATGTCGGCGGAGAAGCTCGGAATTTCCGCCACCGGAGACTTTTTGACGGGCGATACAAGCCTCGACCAGTTCCGGGCTAGAGTTGCCGAACTGGGTTTTGAGTTGGACGGAGAGAGATTGCAGCAGTGTTATGAAGATTTTCAGGAGTTGGCAACCAAAAAAGAGCTAGTGTTCGATGCCGATCTGGAGTTTCTGGTAGGTGCCAAAGCCTCCATGGAGCTGGCTCGCTACAAACTCCTTTATCTAAACGTCAACGCCGGCTCGATCTCCGTACCCAATGCTACGGTGCAGCTGGAAGTCGATGGACAGATCATGCAGGATGCCGGATTTGGTCACGGTCCCGTAGATGCTGCCTTCAAAACCATCAGCAAGATGACAAAGCGGTTTCCGCGGTTGGTGCGCTACGAAGTCAACGCCGTTACTCCCGGTGCCGATGCTCAAGGAGAAGTGACTCTGAGATTGGAAGAAAATGGTCAGATGGTCAACGGTCGAGCAGTGGATACGGACATCGTGTTAGCCAGCGCAAAAGCTATGATTGATGGTTTAAACAAGCTGGAGAGTGTCCGTGAGCAGCCGGTCATTTCAGAATTCACGGATGAGGAAAGCTGGATGCCAAGATTATAGAATGACAGCGCCGGCATGCTGACAATGTAGATTCCTATGTGGTTAGATTACTTCAAGAAATAAACACTTCAGATAACTCGTTTCCGGCATTGCCAAAAGAACCGGGTGGTCTTTGGCCTGACCGCGGGCTTCAATCAGGCGAAGCTGACGGCCGCTCGCTTGAGCGGCCTGCAATATCACTTCTCGAAAGGATTCCTCGCTCAGGTGATAGGAACATGAACAGCTCACCAGAAGGCCTCCTTGCCTCAACGCTAGCAGGGCGCGTCGGTTGATATCCGTATATCCTTTTTTTGCTTCCGGCAATGATTTCTTGCTCTTGGCAAATGCAGGCGGGTCTAAAATGATGATATCGAAGGCTCCCTGAGGAACCGCCTTGAGGAATGGAAGAACGTCCTGTGCGACAAAACTGGTGATTCCCTCGGTGCGGTTTTTGACTGCGTTTTCGTTTGCCTGAGTGATGGCCGGGAGAGACCGGTCGACGCCGGTAACTTCTGCTGCGCCTGCCATTGCGGCCGTCAAACTCCATGCACCGTTGTAACAGAATAAATCCAACACTCTTTTCCCTTTCGCCCACGGAATCAAAGCCTTGCGGTTGTCCCGCTGGTCAAGGTAAAGACCGGTTTTCTGGCCGCTCATCGGGTCTATCCGCATTTCCATGTTTTCCAGCGAAACCCAATGTTGTTCGGGAATGTTCCCGTGAGCAACCCCTTTCTCTGAGGGGAGTCCTTCGAGTTCTCTTACTTGCGCATCGTTTCGGAACACTAGAGCGCGAGGCTTATACAAGTCCATGAGCAGTTCCTGGAAAAGTTCTTCCATTTCCGCCATCCCCCGGGTGGTTATTTGATAAACGACTATGTCGCCATAGCGGTCTACAACCAATCCCGGAAGACCGTCCGACTCTCCAAAGACCGCCCGGTAGCACTCGGATCCCGGGTAGAGGATTTTGCTGCGTCTGTTATCGGCATTGCGTAACAGAGAAAGGAAGAAGTTTTTGTCCGGATTTTGCCCTGGCAGACACACCAGCCGCAGAGCAATTAGAGAGCCGGGATTCAAATATCCTGAACCAAGATAAATGCCTTTCGCCGTGAACACTTTCACCCAGCTACCGGGTTCGAACTCTGAAAAAGGATCGGCAATTTCATTGCTAAAGATCCACCGATGGCCCTTTAAAATACGTCTCTCCTCGCCCGGTTTCAAATGTAGAGATTTCATATGCCTATGTTCCAAAACTTGGTGAGAGGAAAAAAAAAGCGTCCTGACCGGGACGCTGGAAGAAGAATATCATTTTTGAGTTCCCCTCAATTACCGTCATTTCTGATTGATTCAAGCAGAATACGATAATCCTCGTACATATCCGCCGAACCCTCGATGACTTCGTAAAGATCGTCCAAATCCATATTTACCACTTCATCCTTGTCCGGCGACTCTTCCTTTAATTCAATCCAGATCCAATCCAGGAGCATTTCTTCCTGGTCGTCGTAGCCTTCCTCGTGAGCGTCTAAAGACCCTTCGGCCACTTTTTTAGAAACTTTCTTTAATGATGCTCGCACAAATTCTTTCATATCCATGGTAAGTGGGCCTCCATTCTAATAGATCGCCAAACCGAGCTGAATTTTCCGGCTCAGGGCGCGAAAAAATCGTTGTCAACTGATTATATCCATTGAGCACTGGCTACATAGCCTATTTTCAGTAACGGTTCAATCTGTTTATTGGAAGTCTCCATGACAAGTTAACTTCGTATTGCGACGCAGGCAAGCGATCCAGAAAAATATGGTGCAACAGCGATGACCGAGTATCTGCTTGATTTCATAACCTGTTTGTTAATAATATGCAGCACTTTTAAAATTCAAAAGCGATGCGAAGCTTGATCTGCCGATTTGCAGTAGAGTTCGACACTAATAGATGTACACCCTAGAAAGGATCCCACAGATGTTGGAGAGGCAATATCTTATTGACGCGATGACCGCTCAGGATTCATGGAGACTTTTCAAGATATTGGGAGAATTTGTGGACGGCTTTGACAATCTTTCTGATATCTACCCGGCGGTCTCCATATTTGGCTCGGCTCGCGTTAAGCAAGGTGATGAGAACTATGAGAATACGGTGCTTATTGCTAAGAAGCTTGCACAGAGCGGCTATAATATCATCACTGGAGGTGGGCCCGGTATCATGGAAGCGGGGAATAAGGGAGCCAACGAAGGCGGAGCAAAATCGGTTGGCCTTAATATTCGTTTGCCTTTGGAGCAGGAAAGCAATGAATTTGCACGTATAGTTGTGGATTTCAAATACTTTTTTGTTCGCAAAGTGATGTTCGTGAAATACGCGCAGGCCTATATCGGCATGCCGGGTGGATTTGGGACGCTGGATGAAATCTTTGAAGCTCTAACCCTTATTCAAACGAAAAGAACCAAGCCTTTTCCGGTGATTTTGGTGGGATCGAGCTATTGGAACGGAATCATAGCCTGGATGCGCGACTCGCTGCTTGCTCGCAATTACATTTCACCAGAGGACCTGGAGTTGTTCACTCTTCTGGATGATCCCGATGAGGTCGTTCATACCATAAAACGCTATGTGATTGTCTAACTACGCAATTCTTTCGCGATTTTCCGCATGATCTCATAGGTCTTTTGTGCGACTCCCTGAAATGCATGATCCTGCATAATCGTCGCGGCGTGTTGGCCCATTTTCGATCGGATTTGGTGGTCGGCGAGTTGTGTCAGGTATTGGCTGAGTGTTCTCGAATCAGCGTAGTTTTCGAGGATGTAGCCGCATTGGTCGTCCATCAGTTCACTGGCGCCGTTGGACGCAGTTGTGATCACGGGCAGCCCGCAGGCCATCGCTTCAAGGGTTACTCCGGCGCAGGGATCGTACATGGTTGGCAGGACCATCAGATCGGCTCCGGCATAAAAACGCTCGGGGGCATCAACAGGGCCGACGAAATGGATATGCTTGTCCAGGCCCTGCTGTTCGATGATGTTGGCGAATAACCCAATTCGACCGCGGCCGGCAACCAGCAGTTGATATTGAGGCACCTGCCGAATAATCGCGCCGAGCGCCCGTATCAAAGTTCCCAGTCCTTTGCGTCTCCAATTATGAGCAATGAACAGAATGACGATTTGGTCCTCTGTTAAATTGAATGCCTGCCTGGTGATGGTGCGGTGTTGCCGGCGCACCGCTGGATTGAAGATATCGCGGTCGATACCGTTGTGTATTACGTGAATGCGGTCCTCGGGGACCCCGCCGTAGTGTATGGCATGGCGTTTGACCATGTTGGAGTTGGCGATGATGGCTCGGCAATTTTCGATCCGACACAATTGCCGTTCAATTTTTCGCTGGACCAGATGAGTCGGATTGATCAGATATCGCAGCTGCCTTAATAATGGATTGGGATCGCGCACATGCATCCAATGTTCATGCATGCCGCCGCCCATGAAATAAAGGTCGGTCGGATAAAATTGGGTCAGCGAATAGACGATATCATAGTGTTGACCGGCGAGGGCCGATTTTACATTTCGGATAAACCCCGTAATCTTTCGAAAACCATGCTTGGCAGGGGCGGAGATGAGGTGGCGATGAATTTCCGGAGGCAGGTCTTCGAGTACCTGTCCGTAGGTGTGGATCTCGCAGTCCAAGGAGAGCAAATAACGGGCCAGGTCGAGTGCATAGCGTTCGCCGCCGCCTCCTCGTTGACTGATGACCTTATTGATCAAAGCTATTTTCACAAAAACAAAGCCTCATGGGTCGATTGGTTTGAGGCCATTTGCACCTGGAAAACCAGCCCGATCTCATGGTCGAATCACAGAAGGGCACGGCAGGCATCCGTCGCTCAGGCCACTTAATTGTTTCACAAACCAGAATACCACAGCTCGGCCCGGAATTCTATCGGCGCGAGGATCTGCAAAGGCGCTCGATCGAAAGCACTGCCACACTCTCTGTTGCAAAAGGCTCATCGCGGATTTGTGGGATTCAGGTTGCGCGGATGATTATCTCACGGTAATCCGCGATGAACCGTTCAAAAAAAGGACCTGAGAAACTTTGTCAATGTATTTATTCGTAAAATATTGAGCGGCTTGTGTTTGATTCCAGCGAGGTAATACTTTCTTGCAAGTTTTTTATCTGCGGCACGATAAAGGCTGCTTGCCAGGGAAAGATAACTGCTCGATTTAAATTCCGTTCGCAGGTATTCAAGCTTTCCTTCATAAAATGGATCGTCAAAAATGGTATGAACGAGCGCTATGTCTTGGTTCTTTATTTTCTCGATGTTCTGTCTCAAGCTTTCCGGATGTTTAACTACCACTGCAGTCGGTTTTGCAAGATAATACCCTTTGGCGCAGAAAAATATCTTGGTGAAGTAGGCTGTGTCTTCGCCATTGGTTATGTCGGCTGGAAATTTGAACCGTTTGGCCAGAGAAGTCCTTATCAAGGCAGTGCACGTGGCAAAAGAGATTTTTTGCAGTAGCAGGTCTTCGTAAAACTTGTCTGATCTAATGTTGCGCTTGATTTTTGGTTTGAAAGTTAGGGGAGGTTCTGCTCCCTCATGAGATGCCTCCTGTCGATAGCTGTTGGAGATGACCGTCCCTATATCCTTGTTCTCAAGAAGTATTTGCAGCCTGATTGCGATCGAATCCTCTGTCAGGTAGTCGTCCGCGTCCAGAAAATTTATGAACTCTCCCGCGGCAAGGCTCAGTCCCTTGTTTCTGGCCGCAGACACTCCTCTGTTCAATTGGTGCACATAATGAACCCGATCGCCAAACCCCTCGATCACCTCCCGAGTATCGTCAGTTGAACCGTCATCCACAACAATAATCTCGATGTTCTTGTAGGTTTGACCGAGGCAGGATGCCAACGCCTTAGGCAGATAAGATCCATAATTGTAGGTTGGTATCACAATAGAGATCAGGGGTGAGGGCGTCACCAGTCGATTTATCCTTTTTGATAAGGCTTTATTTTTGGAGAAAGATGCCATTGTGCTGAATATTCCAGCAGCTTGATGATTTCCATTGGATTATTCACTTCGGACATGTTTCGATTCCTTCCGAGTGTTATGGTCTCCAAAAACCTGTGGAGCAACGTTATCCCAATTGTCCGAGGGCTACGGATAAAATTGTCTTACTGTTACACCACAAAGCTTTTTCATCCAAGCACTATCACCGACCAAACCATCGATGCGGTAATGATGACCCGGAAGCCCAAATCTGAGTATTGACAGATTTCGTACGCGCCGCGAGATATATGAATCCTACTTGACTTCAACGGGTGAGATCTGTGTTTTATTTCCATCTGACAGGTGTTACACCCCGCCACCGGACCCTGCTGCACCGATGAAGGGCGGTTCCCGGAGTAATACGGGAATGGATTTTGGGCAGACGTCGCCCGCGGTATTATTACATGCGGTTAACCGGTTGTTCCTGGGGATCTTCAAACCACTGGAAGTAGTTCTCCGCTCCCTTGATTCCCTCCCGAACGAGAGCATCTTTTTTTCCATCCGAGAGGTCAAAGTCAGTTGTCTTTACGTCCAGAGTGTTGATGTAAAGGGTGCGCTGCCAATCGTCACTGTGCAGGTGCTGATTCTCCTGCACCTGCATGAAGGCTGAAATTAAAGCTTTGGCATATTGGGTAAAAGATTTGATTTCCTTGCCCTGCTGAGGCTCGTCATAGCGATACATCCCGATTTCCTTTGCCGTATCCAAGCGTAGTCCGAGAGTCTGGCGGTTGTAGACATAAGGGCTTCGATCGGGCCTTTCCAACAAAAAACGGGCATTTTCTTTGTTGTAGTAATCTACAAGTCGGGCCGCCTGAGCCTCACTTTCCATGTCGATATACTTCTGCCGATCGAACAGCTTGACCGGATAATTGAGCATAACACCCCCGTCTACGTGCACGTCGTCACGTGCGCCATAGCGCACAGCCGCGAAGAAAAGGGGAATCGACATGCTGATGCGAATGGCCGACACCAGGGGCATGTTGGGGGTCCGTTCGAGTGAGAAGACCTCGGAAAAACCCGTAGAAAGGTTAGTGCCGATCACATAGAGCTCCGGGCGGTTAGCATTCTTGAGGTCACGAAATGTTGCGTTCTCATTGCCGAGTCGATCTTTGACCAACTTTCCCAGCCACGTCGAGAAGAAATCACCCTTATACCAGCCGAATTCCTTTGCCAGCCGGCGAATGTCGCGAATCAATCCAAATGAATCGTCCATGAAATCACGAAATTCGGTTGAGCGCAAAATCTCGTGTTGCGCCCGAATATCGTAGCCGAGCGCAAAAATCAAAGCATTGATCGCTCCGGCGCTGGCTCCTCCTGCCCGGCGAATGTCACCCAACAGACCACGCTGTGACAGTACCTGCATCGCACCGACATAGGCGATGCCCTTAACCCCGCCTCCTTCGAAAATGAGATTGCGAAATTGCGGTTTCATCTTACACCTCCTCTTTTTTTCTCTCTAATGCTATTGAATGGTCAGCTGCACCCACATTGGCCGATGATCTGATATG
>Ga0210088_1000004_pt1 | contig 65796 bp, 52 predicted proteins | sample RushMan_CattailN_6_FD_185557 | JGI IMG/M metagenome (GOLD analysis project Ga0210088, IMG submission 185557) | Wetland microbial communities from San Francisco Bay, California, USA, that impact long-term carbon sequestration -... | ecosystem: Environmental > Aquatic > Marine > Wetlands ... | reverse complement strand
TACAGGGTTTTTGGATGAGAACCAGTCCATTGGGACCAATTTACGCACGGGGATTTGCCTGGCTGGACGACCTTGAAATTGCTGTGGAAATCGGGGGAAAGAATCCTACAAAGTTTCGTTACTGTTTGTGCGATTAGTAGGGTCGAAAAATCTATCCGGGGCAACTATGTAAACACTTTTGTAATCATAGTTGGCATTTTGGAATCGAATTTAGGATATTGGGAGAAGGGTATGCCATTTCAGAAAATCGAAACGCCTAAAATGCCAATGGATGGAAAATACCGATAGTAGCCCGGCGGTTTGGCACTGCTCAGCATTTGCAGGGCTGAAACCCTGCGTTGCGCGAGTTTTGGTCTGTGCCAGGGGAGTTCTGAAATCGTCACTTAGCAAGTGCCCTGATCTCTGTTGCAATTTCACGACTCAAATCAGAAAGCGTTTGGTTTTCGGCGGAGACCAATGCTTCGTAGCCGGAATCTTTGACTGGGGCACTGAATGTGGACTTTTTCGAGATGAGAGCTTTTTTGCCATCTTTTCCGTAGATTGTCCAGCGAGCTGTCAAAACGGCCTGGCCGCCCAACGTACCATCGAATTGGAGGATATCCATTCTTATCTGGTAGTTGACTTTATCGGAATCCTGCCAGGGATAGGTTGTCACTCGATCTGCATCGAGCAACATGGAGAGGTTGTCTGCCAGAATATTTGTAAAGTTTTCGCTCAGGTCTCCCGCCCACCGGTCGTATTCTGCGAGCTTAAGTTCGTTGGCGCCTTCGCGGCTGACAATCTGAGGTCTGTCGAGGTAGTCGGGGAATTGCACCGGGCCGATGCCCAGGGAGATGAGTCCTTGCGCGGGTGGACTTTGCCCGGTTTTGCCGGTGGCGGAAATTGGTTGCAGAGTGTAAAAATTCGAATGTCGGGTGGTGGCACATCCACCCAGCATCATGATCAAGGCAACAACAACAACCATTGTGGGTCGTGTCAACAGGCCACGGGTCATTTCATATCCCTCCGAATTCATCTGCCTTTACCCCGCAGTAAAGCTTCAGGATGCCGTTCTAGATAGTCTGTCAGAATCCTGACAGACCTTGCTGCCGCGGATAATTCCTGCAAGGTTTTGGTAACCTGATAATGCAATGTTGAACCTTCACCCGTTGCTCCTTGAATTCCCTCCAAAGTCGCATTGACCTGCTTCAGAGCGGCACGAGTGGCGGTAAATGTTTCTTGAATAGTCCCGAGCAGTGGATCGATGCGTTTGTCAATATTTTGCACAATGCCCCTGGTGTCCTTTATGGTTTTTTCAATGCTGGATGTCAGAGGACCGACCTGTTTATTAACGTTTTGTAACAGTTTTCGGGCATCGGCCAGGGTTTCCTCCATGTTTTTGGACAAGGGTTTGACTTCTGCGTTGATACTCGTCAGTGCATTCTTGGCCTGGTCCACGGTTTCTTGCATCGATTTCAGGGTAGTTTTCAATTCCGGCGAGTTTACAACGTTTTCGATTCCTTCAAGGGCTTTCAGGAATTTATTGGCCAAGTCATCCAATGGAAGTGTCTCGATGGTTCTGGAAATCTCCTCGATTGGTGATGGAATGGTCGGCAATTCGGGGAATTGAGTCGCCATTTTCACGAGTCTAGGCGGTCTTTTCGGATAGAAATCGAGGTTCACATACAGTTGACCGGTGACCAGGCTCTGCATCGCTAATTGTGCTCTCAGACCGCGTTCAACCAGAATATCGATCAGTTTTCTCGTCCCCAATTCTTTGACCGTTTCAGGAGAGTTGACTTCCTGGATTCGGCTCGGATCGATTTCTATAAAAACCGGGATCTTAAGGGATAGGTCCTTCTCATCTAAAAAAACTTTGATGTCGGTCACCGATCCAATTTTAACACCCCTGAAAGCAACCGGAGCTCCTACCGTGAGGCCGTTCACGGAACCTTCAAAGAACAGCACGTATTTCTTGGTCTCCCTGAAAAAATGACCGCTGCCGAAAACCATGATCGCTGCAACGATCAATACAACTGCTCCGACGATGAAAGCTCCGATGGTCGTTGGATTTGATTTCTGACTCATGACGACATCCGTTGGTCAATTATTGTGTTCAGTCAAAGAAACATAGCGGGGTGAGCTGTTAACGGCACCACCAATGGATTCTCTGCGGCAATAATGCTCAAAGCAGGCAAGGCTTTTCAGCTGGTTCGGTTGCGCCATGTTTCTGGTCTTCATCTTCATCTTCTCCACGGGTAAGGAACCTGCGGACCGTTGTATTTGTGCATTCGGTCAGCAGCTTATGGGGGTCGCCGCTTGCTGTCATGGTTTTGCTGTCCGCATCCAAGAAGACGGAATTGTTTCCGATAGCAAAGATGCTGGCCAGTTCATGTGTTACCACGACGATAGTTGCGCCGAGGCTGTCGCGCAACTGCAAGATCAATTCATCCAATCGTCGCGCGCTGATGGGGTCCAGCCCTGCCGAAGGTTCGTCAAAGAACAGAATATCGGGGTCGAGCGCCATGGCTCTCGCAAGTGCTGCCCGTTTGCGCATGCCGCCGCTGATCTCGGACGGGTAATACTCCTCAAACCCGGCGAGTCCGACCAGAGCCAACTTCAGAGAAATGAGCTCATCGATTTCTTTTGTACTGAGCTCGGTGTATTCCTCCAATGGGAGTGAGATGTTTTCAGCCAGAGTCATCGAGCTCCAGAGGGCTCCACTCTGATACAGGATACCGAACCGGCGCATCATACGCTCCCGCTCGGCCGGATCGATTTCCCAGAAGCTTACATCACCGTAGAAAACTTGGCCTCGAGCCGGTTCCTTCAGCCCGATTAAATGACGCAATAGGGTGCTTTTGCCACATCCGCTGCCACCCATAATGATGAAGATGTCTCCGCGATTGACCGTAAAATTAAGGTCTTTCTGCAGAACAAAACTTCCATACGCCATGGTTAGCTCGCGAACTTCGATGATGGACTGTGATTCGTTCATGAATTTCAGATACCCAACACGTTGCAGACCACTGTTATTACAGCAGTGGCGATGACGATGCTAACGATTCCAGTGACCACCGCGGACGTTGTAGCCAAACCGACCGCCGATGCGCTTCTTCCACACTGCATTCCCCGCAGGCAACCGGCCAGGGCTATTAGTATTCCGAACACGGCGGCGTGAACCAGCCCGATCCAAAAGTTGCTCAAGGCGACCGTATCGCGCGTCTGGTTGACATATTCCCAAAAGTTGAGATCGAGCATGTACACTCCGACAAGCACACCGCCCAGCACCCCCATGAGGTCCGCATAGATGCAGAGCAATGGCATCATAATGAAGAGTGCAAGCATGCGCGGCAAAACCAGAAATTCCATGGGGGAGATGCCAAGGGTGGTCAGAGCATCAATTTCTTCATTGACCGTCATGGTGCCCAGTTGTGCGGCGAAAGCCGCCCCGGTGCGGCCTGCCATAATGACGCCGGTCATCACCGCGCCCATAACGCGAATCATTGATATTCCGACCAGACTGGCGACATAAATCTGCGCACCGAAGAGTGCCAGTTGGACGGCTCCTATGAAGGCAAGAATGAGGCCGACCAAAACGCTTATGAGAGATACGATGGGCAATGCCTGCGCGCCGCTTTGCTGCATGAATAGAAACAGGTCGGAACGCCGGAAACGGGCTCGACCCGTTATTAACTTTAAAAAGGCCGTGAAGGCTTCGCCGATAAAAGCCAGCATTTCGCTGCTCGAATTCCTGAAATTGATGGCTTGCTTTCCGATTCGAAGAAACAGCGACTCTTTGGCTAGCTTGCGGCGCGCATCCTTGTTCTCAGGCACTGCGGACGCCAGAGCCAAAAGGCGCTGCACTCCATGCGGCAGGCCCCTTTTATCTATTTCGATGTCGCGGTCTTTTAAATACTCATCCAAGCGAACCAAAAAAGTCAGCAGAGTGCTGTCCCATCCAGACAGCTGTTCCGCATCGAACAGCGCCGCGCGGATGCCTGTCGTCTTTTCGAGTTCTTTTTGAGTGTGCTCGATCGCTGGAATATTCCTGCCGATATTCCAACTCCCCACGAAACGAATCAACAGTTGGTCATCGTCTTTTCTATCTAGGTGGAGTTCGGGCTGTTCGGATGCGCTCACCATGGATCACCCATCAACAGTTTTTATGGTTCGTGCGCGGCAATTCGCTCTGTTATTCTCTTTCGGCTGGGGATTTGGGCATGATGCCCAAAAATATTTCTGCTGCCGTTTCAACTCATGTTTGGCATGATGAGAAATCCAGTAATCAAATGCTGCATCGAGTAGGATTTCTCGCCTTCATCCGTAAAAGAGAGTTATCGGACAGTCTCCTACATCTGTAATACCGCTTTGCCTTTTGCATCATATTGGTAATCGACGAAGATCTGCCCTTCGCGGTCACCGTTTTTGTCGAAGGATATCAGGCCGGTAAATCCTTTGTAGTTTTTAAGGTCATTATGAAGGTAGTTCGCCATCACGCCCGCTTCAGTCGATTTGGTCTGCTCTATGGCGAAGGTGATCACACGAAACGCGTCACCTGCGAGCACTGCATATATGGAGCTAACTCGATGTCCGTATTTATCTTTGAATTGCAGCAGGAATTCTTTTGCTTCGGGGGAAGGCAAGTTTTCCGGTCGCGGCAGGCTGAGGAAATCAAATCCCTTGGCCGCCTTCTTCCCGGCGATATTAATGAGATCTGGATTATTGGAAGCATCGCCGCCGATGATTGGAACATTCCAGCCTAGTTCTCTCTTCTGCCGTACCAAAACGCCGGCTTCGGGGTAATAACCGGTGAAGAACAACACATCCGGGTTTGTTTTCTTTATTTGAATAAGAATGTCTTTGTAGTTGCCACGCCCCGCTGGCAAAGAATCATCAAAGGTTATTTGGATGCCTTTCTTTTCCAGCAGTCCTCGCGTGTTGTTCGCCAACCCCTTGGAATAGAGGGTGTCGTCATGCAAGATGGCGACTTTCTTGTAACCCCGGTCCGAGATAACTTCGGCTGCAGCTTCGGCCTGGTCATCGTCACTGGGGCAGATGCGAAAAAAAGTTGTGATTCCCTTTTTCGACAATTCGACTGCGGTGGAGGCATTGGTGATTTGCAGGATATCGGCTTTGCTGAAGATGCTCTGCACGGCGGCAGTGACAGATGACGAGTAACTGCCGATCGCAGCAACGACTCCCTGATCTGCGAGTGCTTTGGCAGCTGCTATGCCACCTTCAACGGTTCCTTTGGTGTCCGCGGTTACGATGTCAACTTTTCTGCCAAGCAGACCCCCTTCAGCGTTCAAGTCCGCTGCAAGCAGTTCCACGACCTTTTTCATCTGCTGTCCTTCATCGGCCAAAGGTCCGCTCATAGGCCCGAGAATGCCAACTTTAATGTGTTGCTCGGCAAAACCGTCACCCCCGAAAAAACAACAGTTCACCAGGAAAAAGATAACCAAAAACTTCTTCATGACCCCTCCAGTTTGTTCATCGAATGTAAATGGTCAAAAACCTTGAATCAATAAATCCTTGATGCGATTCTATCGCATATCACCTAATCCAGCAGCAAGCATTATTTATTGCAACAGCCGAACGAGAATGCTGTATATTATTCGTTCCCTCCAAGTTTGAATCATTTGTTGCGATTGGAATCGTGCCGACGCGAGCCGATCGTCACTTCCGCCCCAAGATCTGCCTGATCCCTTTCATTGGAATCGAAACCCATTCCGGTCTGTTGTTGAGTTCATAGCCCAGCTCATACACGGCTTTTTCCAGCAAAAAGCATTGCATCAATATATCTCGCTCTTCAGAGTCTGCGGGCACAAAAGGTGCTTGACCCACAGTTTCGAGGTAGGAAATCCAGAAAACCCTACTCACGCAGAAGAACCAGGATCCTATCCAGGGTTCAAGGAGAACGATGTCCTCTTGTCGAATCGGAGTATGCCTCATAAGGGCGTTATAAACGGCGTAATGGAAGGAGCGGATCATTCCCGCCACGTCCCTGAAGACCGACCGCTTGATCTTGCGTTCAGTTAGTGGTCGCGCCGGTTCGCCTTCAAAGTCGATGATCATGAAGTCATTGCCGGTGTAAAGCACCTGAGCCAGGTGATAGTCGCCATGGATGCGGATTTTAACAGCATCGATCTTTTTCTCTGTGATTCGTCTTAACCTGCTCAGGATTTCACGTTCAGATTCGAGTATCATTCGTGCATCTTCGTGTAGAGCTTCGGGCAGCTTCCCGAGGTTCTTTTTAAGGTCTTGCATTGCCCTGCGAGTGATGCTCCGCATGGATTGATAGACGGAACGCTGATAGAGTTTAGAAAAAGGTTCGGGAGTAAACTCAGGGTCATCAACTGCGGCAGCGAGTGCAAGGTGAAGTTCTCCGGTTCGCTGACCGAGGAGTCCTATCATGTCCAAATAGAACTCGCCTATGTATTCCTTGAGCAAGGGAGATTCTACCTGAGAGGTTTTGTTAAAGGGCGATCCGACCATTTGCGGAATTTGCAGATCCTCTCTCTTCGACAGGATCTTTTCAAAGTAATGCCTTGCTGTTTCGAGAGTATAACTCCACGCATCGCCGGCATTGAGTATGAAGCTTTGAACTAAAGCAAAGTCAATGGGTTCGGAAGCAGGGCGGCAATATTCCAGGATTCCGGCGAAAGAAGGGACGTGAGGAAAGTTAAGTTTTTCGGTGAGAAATCTTGTTATTTCCAGGTCCGGATTGGCTCCCTCACCCAACTGCCTGTAAAGCTTTATGAAGAACGTATTTTCATAGACAATTGACGTGTTGCTTTGTTCTGCTTTTAGAACTTGAGAAGGCAGTGGCAGCTTCTTGGTGCCAAGCAGACCCTTGAATTTCCTGCCCTGATGCGCTACCAATTCCCCGTGCTTGCCTCGAATTTTTCTCCTGCTCACAATGGTTCTAAGCAGCGTATTGCGAAAGTCTTCATCGTAGACGCCATCGAAGATTATCCCCTGTTGATCTCCGACACGCAGTCTTGCGATTACCGCATGGGGAAATTCCCGTTGAATCATGACAGATTCGCTGCCGGTGGCGAATGAAACGGGCAACAGGTACCTCTCGGACGAGCCTTCGGTAAAATCGACCTCAATGATCAACATCAGGGCAATAGGAGTATTTCTTTCCCGTAAGACGGGGATATCTTCAACAATCTTGATCGTCCTGATGATTCTGGCTTTATGGCTGAACCAGCGGCAGCTTATTAAGTAACCCGGAAGAACAGTTTTGAGAAAGGTTTGGCTGTGCTCGCCCTCGATAAACTCCTGCCAGTCTCTTTTGACCACAAAGTCGGCATCATGTTTTAGGAGCGCTTGCTGATCGGAATCCTCGGCCTTCCGCAAGATAAACCAGAAATAATCATTAAAGCCGAGAGTTACTAGATAAGGCGATTTCTTAATAAGAGGGAATTTATTGTTGCTGAATACTTCTTCAGGAACGTATCCATCACAGTGTGCCAAATCGAGGTGCACAACCTGGGAAAAGCGTGACAGGTTGGCAATAACAAGGATCGTCTCGTCTTCATATTTCCTCAAGAAGGCCAATACCTTGGGATTGTCTGAAAAAGGGAATTCAATGCTGCCGCGTCCAAAAGCTTTGAACCTCTTCCGCATGCCAATCATACGGCGTGTCCACCAAAGCAGTGACGAGAGATTTGCGTGCTGATTCTCAACGTTCAATGCCTGGAAATGATACTCCGGATCGATAATGGTAGGAAGATAGAGTCTTTGGGGGTTGGCTTTGGAAAATCCTGCATTCCTGTCGGGACTCCACTGCATGGGAGTTCTTACCCCATCTCGGTCGCCGAGATAATAGTTGTCGCCCATCCCCATCTCATCGCCATAGTACATAATTGGGGTGCCGGGGAGTGAGAACAATAGAAAGTTGATCAGTTCGATTTTTCTTCTATTGTTACCCATTAACGGTGCTAGCCGACGACGAATTCCGAGATTGATTCGAGCATGTTGATCCTTCGCATAAACCTGATACATGTAGTCGCGTTCTTCATCGCTGACCATCTCCAGAGTCAGTTCATCGTGATTGCGAAGAAACATGGCCCACTGGCTGGTTTCATGTATCGCTGGAGTCTGGTCGAGGATGTCCAGGATTGGAAAACGGTCTTCCATCCACAAAGCCATAAATATTCGGGGCATGATGGGGAAGTGAAAGCACATGTGACATTCGTCCCCATCTCCGAAGTAGGCGACTGCATCTTCCGGCCATTGATTGGCTTCCGCCAGTAACATTTTACCTATGTGCTTGCTGTCTACGTGTTTTCTCAGCTTTCTCAAGAACTCGTGGGTTTCAGACAAGTTCTCGCAATTAGTTCCCTCCCTCTCGTAAAGGTACGGAACAGCATCCAACCGGAGACCGTCAACTCCCATGCTGAACCAGAAATCCAGCACCTTGATGACTTCTTTTTGCACTTGAGGATTGTCGAAGTTCAAGTCCGGCTGATGGGAATAAAAGCGGTGCCAGTAGTATGCCTTCGCCACAGGGTCCCAAGTCCAATTCGAGGTCTCGAAGTCCTTAAAAATGATTCTGGCATCCTGGTATTTGCGCGGCGTATCGCTCCATACGTAGAAATCCCTGAGGGAAGTCCCTGGCTTGGCTCGACGCGCTCTTTGAAACCAGCGGTGCTGGTCCGAAGTGTGGTTTATGACCAGTTCCGTGATGACTCGGATACCACGGTAGTGAGCCGCTTTCAGAAACTCGCGGAAATCTCTAAGGGTGCCGTAGTTTGAATGCACATCGTAGTAGTCGGCGATGTCGTAGCCATCGTCGCGCAGTGGAGAAGGATAAAAAGGCAGCAGCCAGACAGCGGTAACGCCGAGGTCTTTGAGGTAGTCGAGTTTCTGCATCAGACCTCGGAAGTCGCCGATGCCGTCACCGTCACTATCTAAAAAGCTTTTAACGTGGGTTTCGTAGATGATAGCGTCTTTGTACCATAGAGGATCAGCATCGAGGTATCGCTCGTCAAAACGCATATAAGAACTCCTCGTTAAAATTGACGTGAAGCAGGCAGTAATTTCCACATCGAAGCGGAATGTAAAAGGGCGCTCGGCTGCCTGGCGAGCATGGGTTGCTGCACTGTTACCAAGTTAATTTAGTATACAAACACAATTCTTGCAAATGCCTGAAGTTTTGCTGCAAGGTTGTTCATTGGTTCATGGGCGGAAGGTCAATTCTCTATTAGCGGCGATAGCTGCTGTGCCAAAAATGCGGCATGGACTGTTAGGATGGCCGACTGGTTGTGCCACGAGGGTATATGGAATCATGGTATTATTAGCATCTGGAAACTCCATTTATTTCGATCTTCCTGTTGGGATCAGGATGTCTTAAGAGTCCTAAATTATTTGAACTTCCAACTTTCATTGGCAGGGCTAAAGCCCTGCGCTACATTGAAAAGAAGCTTCCGGGTGACTACTGGTTAAAACAATTTCCTGGGTTGGCCGGTGGAAGAGAGCACATTGCTCCAAAGCTTTCCCCCCGGATCGATCCGTTTGCGTTTGAAGGTGGCCATGGGGATCGGCACATGGGTGAATTCGTTTTTCCAGAAGCCGACGACCATGTTTGTTCTGCCGGCCATACCGGCATGAACGGCGTTGTAGCCCAACAGCAGACAAAATACTGAGTCGTGTGGATTTGCCGGCATACTTCTAATGGTATAACTCGGATCAATGTATTTCAGGGTGACGGCCATTCCGATTTTTTTGAAGTGGCTCGTTATTCGTTCTTTGAGAAAGATGCCAATATCGCCCAAACGAATATTGCCGGATGCGTCCATCTCTCCGGTTCCTCGCATCAGGTCTTGGCCGGCCCCTTCACCAACTACGATGACGGCATGTCGCCTGTTTTCGAGCCTTGTTTTTAGAGCGCTCAATAAGCCATCGAGCGAAAAAGGCACTTCCGGTACCAGACAGAAATTGACCTCACTCGTAGCCAGGGTTGCATAAGCGGCTATGAATCCAGATTCCCGCCCCATTAACTTGACCAGGCCGATGCCATTCCATGCCCCAGTGGCTTCGTTATTTGCGGCGTTAATGATTTTGCTGGCTTCGGAAACGGCTGTTTCGAAGCCAAACGAGAGTTGCACGTTGGATATATCGTTGTCGATGGTTTTTGGAATTCCGATTACCGAGATTTTAATGTTGCGACGGGCGATTTCCTGATTGATGGCTTGAGCTCCACGCAAGGTTCCATCCCCGCCGATAGTGAAAAGAATACCCACATTCAGCCGCTCAAGGGTGTCCACCATATCGGACACATCCTGAGGGCCGCGCGATGAACCCAAAATAGTGCCGCCCTTTTGATGGATATCATTCACCACCACCGGGCTGAGCTCCAATGGCGTATGGCCGTTCCTGTAAGTCAATCCTTCGTATCCATACCTGAAACCAAAAACAGTTTGAACGCCATAGTGGAAGTGTAAACTTAAAACAATAGCTCGGATTACATCGTTCAAACCCGGGCACAATCCCCCGCAAGTCACAATGCCGCATTTTAACTTGGACGGATCGAAATAGATTTTCTCCCTGGGCCCTGCCATCTCAAAATAAGGAGGAGTTACGCCGGACTTAGAAAACTTTTCGACCTCTTCAAGATTTGAATGATATAAGACATGCTTGTTTTCGTCTATGAACTGCACACCGCTCATGGGCGAAGGGATGCGGCATTCACCCAGTTTTGCTATAGAAAGGTCAAATTCTTTTTCGATCATTGTCTACCCCAATTTCCATTGCTGATTTCAGAAATAAAGACGCAAAAAAATCAAACGTTGAGCTTCAATTACTTTTACACCATCGAAGGGACGACCTTGTCAACATCATCATCTGCCGATCGCTTGCAGAGGATTCTCCTGAAGCTCGGTTGGAGCAGGTTCTACCTCCCAGATATCATTGCAATATTCGAGAATGGCCCGGTCCGATGAGAACTTGCCTATTCGAGCCACATTGAGAATTGCCTTCCGTGTCCAGAGTTCTGAATCCAAATAGCTTTGGTTGACCTTTGCTTGGCAGTCCATATATGACTGATAGTCGGCAAACAACATGTATTCATCATCGTGGAGAAGCGAATTGACGAGAGGTGCGAAGAGGCCGCAATCTTTATTCGAGAAATAGCCGGATCTAATGAGGTCGATTACTTCCCGCAACTGTGCATTGGAATCGTAATAATCTTTTGGATTATAACCCGTTGCTCTAAGGTGCATGACTTGCTCTGCAGTTAATCCGAAAAGAAAGAAGTTTTCTGCCCCGACTTCTTCTCTTATTTCTACGTTGGCCCCATCAAGGGTTCCGATTGTCAAAGCGCCATTCATTGAAAATTTCATGTTACCTGTACCGGAAGCCTCTTTGCCTGCTGTCGATATTTGTTCGGATAGGTCGGCTGCCGGATAGATCAATTGGCCGTTTTTGACGTTGAAATCCGGGAAGAAAACAACCTTAAGTCGGTCACCGATTGTGGGGTCATTGTTGATGACTTCTGCCACGGAGTTGATCAATTTAATGAAAAGCTTGGCCATATGGTAGCCGGGTGCGGCTTTTCCGCCGAATATAAACGTGCGGGGAACAGTGCTGAGGTTCGGGTTCGCTTTGATTTGATTGTAGAGCGTTATGATGTGCAGCACATTCAAGTGCTGACGCTTGTATTCGTGTATCCGCTTTACTTGAATGTCGAACAGAGAGTCCGGATTGACCCGAATGCCGGTCCGTTCAGCTATCACCTTCGCCAGACTGACCTTATTCTGCCGTTTGATCTCGCGCCAGTCCTTGCGAAAGGCCGGATCTTCAAGGCATGTTTCCAATCCCCGCAGTTCCGTGAGGTCTGCGGTCCATTTTTCGCCAATTTTGGTCGTGATGAGTTTGGCAAGTTCCGGATTACACACCATTAGCCAACGCCTGGGTGTTACTCCATTGGTTTTATTGCTGAATTTGTGCGGCCAGAATTCATAGAAATCCTTGAGCACCGTTTCTTTCAAAAGCTCGGTGTGCAGTTCGGCCACTCCATTGATTGCATGACTCCCCACCGCTGCGAGATTTGCCATGCGCACGTAGCGTTCCCCTGACTCATCAATGAGTGACATACGAGAGACTCGTCCCTCATCCCCGGGGTATTCTCTCCTTATTTCACCGAGAAATCGTTGATTGATTTCGTATATAATTTCAAGGTGTCGAGGCAGGAGGTCAGCAAAAATTTTCAGCGGCCATTTTTCCAAAGCTTCCGGCAGCAAGGTGTGGTTTGTGTAAGCAAATGTCTTTTGAGTGATGTCCCAGGCTTGATCCCAATCCATTCGGTGTTCATCCACCAACAGTCGCATGAGTTCAGGCACTGCCAGGGAAGGGTGTGTGTCGTTGAGCTGCACGGCGGACTTTTCATGAAAATTGCTGAGATTCTCATGCATTAAGAGGTGCAATCGCAACATGTCCTGCAGGGAACACGAAACCAGAAAATACTGCTGCTCGAGTCGCAGTTGCTTTCCCTGCAACATTTCATCATTAGGGTATAAAATTTTGGTGATGTTTTCCGAATAGACCTTTTCCTCAACGGCACCGTAATAATCACCTACATTGAATGCCTTGAAATTAAAAGATTCGGTGGCCTCAGCGCTCCAGAGCCGCAACATGTTGCAGTTATCCACTTTGTACCCGGTTATGGGTGTGTCATATGCGATCCCTTCGACCACTCGATGCGGCATCCAACGCACTGTGTAGCGTCCGGTCTGATCCACATAGCTCTCGATATGTCCGCCGAATTTAACCTGATATGTAATGTCGGGTCGCGGAACTTCCCATGGGTTGCCGAGATGAAGCCACTTGTCGGTGACTTCAACCTGCCAGCCGTCATGAATCTCTTGATCGAAGATCCCGAACTCGTACCTGATGCCATAACCTATCGCCGGGATTTGAAGGGTTGCCAGAGAATCGAGGAAACAGGCCGCCAATCTTCCCAAACCTCCATTGCCAAGCCCGGGCTCCTGTTCCTGCTCTATCAATTCTCCCAGATCTATCCCGATTTCCCTGAGGGCCTCACTCACCTGGTCATATATGTCCAGATTGATCAGGTTGTTTGCCAAATGGGGACCAAGCAGATATTCGGCGGACAGGTAACTGACCGATTTGGCATCGTGTCTGATAAAACTGCGAACGCTGTCGATCCAGCGGTGGGCCAAACGGTCGCGCACGGTGTAGGCGATGGCTTGGTAGTAGTCATTTAAAGTAGCATTGACGGGTACTCTAAGCTGCGAGCAAAAAAGATGCTCGATAAAAGCGTTCCTAAGCGCTGTGACCGTCAGGGCGGTGCGGGTCGACTGGCTTTTCCCATTGGTGGGATTTGGCGAGGGCATGCTTTTTTTCCTTATTTTGAGTTATCCATAGCAAGCACGATGGACTGACAAAAATAAATCATAAATCATCTCTGAAAGCTTTGCATGCATTTGCTGGTTACCTCTTAGATCCAGAGGATTGCAACCAGGGGGTATACTGATTTGAATTCCGGCTTGCCCGTTATAACGGTGGCAGCTATCTCTTGCGCCAGTGCCGCAGCGAAAGCATCCGCATGAAAAATGGGGACAACAAAAATCCCTAAAACTCTTCATTTAATCTGGCAGTTTCACAATGGTTCGCCCTCTATGTTTCCTCTGCAGGATGAGCTCGATTCTGTCACTGAGCTCTTCCAAGGCAACCTCTGTAGTTATCGGCTCTAAACGGTCAATTTTCCAGTCGCTGGCGATTTTTTGCCAGACCTTGGTGCGGGTCGGCATGGGGCAGTTTTGGGAATCGATTCCCATCAGAGTTACACCTCTCAAGATAAACGGATAAACATTTAGAGGCAAATCATGCGATCCTACATTCCCACAGCAGGTAACCCCGCCCCCGTGCTTTATTGATTTGATAGTCGTTGCGAGCATGTCGCCGCCTACCGCATCAATGCCGCCAGCCCAAAGTGCCTTGAGGAGGGGTTTGTCAGATTTATCTGTTGCATCTTCGATGCTGATGACGTCATTGGCCCCTATTTCAAGCAAATAATCTGTTTGATCCTTCTTTCCATTGACGGCCACAACCTCATAGCCCACTTTGGAAAGTATTGACACGGCAATGCCCCCCACACCCCCGGTGGCCCCTGAAACGAGTATTTGCCCCTGACTGGGGGTGACTCCAAAATCGACCAACCGATAGACTGAAAGAGCCGCGGTGAAACCAGCCGTGCCATAGATCATGCTCTCACGCAGCGAAAGATTGTCAGGCTTTGTTACCACCCAATCAGATGGTACTCGTATATATTGCCCGAACCCCCCAGAGGTATTCATTCCGAGGTCGTAGCTGGTCACAATAACTTCTTCTCCAACCTTGAATTTGTCATTTTGACTTTCCTCCACAACGCCCGCGGCATCTATGCCGGGTGTATGCGGGTACTTCTTAGTGACTCCTCTGTTTCCCGTGGCGGAAAGAACATCCTTGTAATTAAGTGAGGAGTATTTCACCCTGACCAGTACATCTCCGTCCGGCAGTTCGTCGATGTTTCTTTCGGTAATTTGTCTGCTGAATTTGTTGTCCTCGGCTTGCGTGACGACCATCGCCTTAAATGTCCTATGCTTCATGGTTTGCCTCCATGGGTAAGGGTTGCTGTGCATCTGTCCGCGGCAATTGGAAAGAAAATGCAGACCGACCGGTCCGTCTTGTGTGCAGACTACCGCAATTGTCCGCCACTGTCAAAGGGCTTGACAGGCTGACTGTGTCGAGACGATGCTGCTCGTTCAATTCATGAGCTCGATTCAAATGTCGATGGCGAGTGAGTTTGCTTAAAAATTTCAAATTCCTTATTTTAGCAGATGAGGCATGATAAATAACGGTATGCAACCATTCGTGGTTGCTGCCCATTTCGAGTAGAGTAAACAAGAATTATTTTTCGGGGATCGAGAAAATTGGGAACGAGTATGAATAAAGCTTCAAAGAAAGCATGCGGATCATTTCAATTTCACCGACCGGAGGACGGAACTCCGACGGACTCGTTGGATTGTTTGGGACATGTCGAATGGCTCAACGATTATTGCCCGAATAAAGTCGTAAAGGCGGAGCAGGCAATTTCTAGAATCAAACGTGGCAGTAGGGTGTTTATCGGCACAGGATGCGGGGAACCCCAATATCTCATAAGGGAAATGGTCAGAGATGTGAACCTGCAGGATATCGTCGTCTATCAGATGCTTTCCGGAACTCTTGCCGAATACGTGGAGGACCGATCTTTTGCAAGTCGTTTCTCACTGAAGCTATTCTTTATCAGCGAATATATGCGCAAGGCCGCATTCGAAGGGAAAGTCGATTATATCCCTGCCTATCTGTCTCAAATTTCCAGCCTCTTTTCCAGTAAGCGCATTGGACTCGACGTAGCTCTCATCCAGGTTAGTCCGCCGGACAGATTCGGATATTGCAGCCTGGGGGTCTCGGTAGACATTACTCGGGCGGGAATGGAAAATTCCAAGCTGGTTATCGCGCAGGTGAACCCTAAGATGCCTAGGACATGGGGCGACAGTTTTGTCCATGTGGATCAAATTGATTACCTAATCTTGCACGATGAGCCTCTTTGGGTATATGTGCCGAGTATGGGGGAGACGGAAATCGCCAAAAGAATAGGGCACTATGTTTCTCAGTTGGTGCCTAACGGAGCCACCCTCCAGATAGGATTCGGGCAGCTTCCGTATGTCATCTTGAAGTATCTGGATGGCAAGAGGGACCTGGGCATCCACACCCAGCTTATTACAGATGGATTTTTGCCTCTTTTTGAAAAGAAAGTCATTACTAACCGGAAAAAGACTCTTTTACCCGGTCGGGTCGTGGCCTCTCTTTGCATGGGTTCGGACAAAATCTACAATTACGTGAACAATAACCCGTTATTCTATTTTCGGAATTCGGAATTCGTCAATGATCCTGCCGTCATCGCCAGAAATGATAATTTCATTTCCATAAGCTCGGCCCTGGAAGTTGATCTTACCGGACAAGTCTGCACAGACTCCCTCGGTTACCTGTTTTTCAGCGGTATCGGCGACCAGGTCGATTTTATCCGAGGAAGCGCCATGTCCAAAGGCGGCTTCTCCATTATTGCACTTCCCTCCACCGCCAAGAAAGGCAAAGTTTCACGCATCGTACCGAGTCTGAGCGAAGGAGCGGGTGTGGCGACCACCCGTGGAGATATCGATTTTGTGGTGACCGAGTACGGTATCGCCGAACTTCAAGGGAAAAGCATCTACCAAAGGGTTATGGAACTGGCGCAGGTCGCCCATCCAAAGTTTCGTGAGGAGTTGATCGAGGTGGCCAAGAAACGGCATTACATTTTTTCCGACCAACTGCCGCCGCACGAAGATGACCTCATATTTCTCGAAGGGTATAAGACCTCGATGCAGCTTCAGGACGGAACAATTGTTGAATTTCGGCCTCTCATGCCGTCTGACGAGTTTGCCTATCGCAATTTCTTCTATTCACTCCAGGAAGATACGATCTATTATAGATTTTTCTACTACAAGAAACTCTTTTCTCATGAAACCGTACAGCAGCACTGGGCTAGTGTCGACTACAGGAAGAACATGTCACTGGTCGGCATAACTTCCATGGGCGGTCGCAAGGAAATAATAGCCATTGCTTCCTATGCCCAGGGGGAAGAGAATGCGGATAGAGCCGAGGTCGCCTTGGTGGTGCGAGAGGATTATCAAAATATGGGAATCGGTTCTCATCTTTTGGAGAAATTGGAAGAAATCGCAAAAGAGAACGGCTACAAAGGTTTTGTTGCGAGTGTGTTGAGAGAGAACACCGGCATGATTCATGTTTTCAAGAAGAGGTATCCGGATGCAAACATTCTAAGAGGCGAGGGCGGTGATGTTTTTATGATGATGGATTTCAACGCTGATGCTGCAAAGAATTGAAAAGGAGGTTGTTTCTCATGAACGGATTGGATGCAATTTTCTCTCCACAGACGGTTGCTGTTGTGGGCGCCTCGACGACGCCGGGTAAAGTCGGACACGACATATTTTCAAATATATTGAAAGGAGGGTACAGCGGGACTCTATATCCAGTAAACCCTCATGCCAGATCCGTCTTATCGGTTAGGGCATACCCTTCAGTGAACGAAATCCCGGATGAATTGGAACTTGCGATCATCATTTTGCCGCCCAAGCTTGCGCTTGAGTCGGTCAAGGAATCGGTTCGCAGGGGAGTCAGGGGAATAGTTATCGTATCTGCTGGTTTTCGAGAGGTCGGTAAAGAAGGGGCGGAAATTGAACAGAAGATCGTTTCCGTCTGCAGGGAGGCGGGAGTGCGCCTGGTTGGTCCCAACTGCCTGGGTGTCATAAATCCGCTCGAGTCGGTTCGGTTAAATGCAAGCTTCTCCGCTCGAATGCCCGCTCCGGGTAAGATTTCTTTTATTTCTCAAAGCGGTGCTTTGTGTACTGCGGTATTGGATTTTGCGGCGGACCGCGACTTCGGCTTTTCAAAGTTCATTTCCATCGGCAATAAGGCGGATGTGGATGAACTCGATCTCTTGCAGTATCTGCATGAAGACATCGATACTGAAGTCATCATGATTTATCTGGAGGAGCTGAGACGAGGTCACGAGTTCATCGAAGCCGTCAAGGAGATAACCTCGGGTCGTAGACGGACCCCGATTCTGGTGATAAAGTCGGGAAGGACGAGTGCGGGAGCCCGAGCCGCGGCGTCTCACACAGGAGCACTGGCGGGTTCGGAGGCTGTCTATGATTCTATCTTCGAGCAATCCGGCATTATTCGTGCTGAATCCATAAATGAGCTGTTCGATTTTGCCGGCGCCTTCACCTATAAGACTTCGACCGCACTGGGTAAGGTTAGCAGAAAACTTCCTGCCGGAAACCAAGTCGCTATCGTGACCAACGCCGGTGGACCCGGAATTGTGGCGACCGATATGACCATATCAGCCGGTCTCGATCTCGCCAGCTTCCAGGATGAGACGATAAAGGAACTGAGTCAGCACCTCCCCGCCACGGCCAATGTTCATAATCCGGTCGACGTTATCGGCGATGCTACTCAGGACCGTTACGAAAGCGCCTTGAGCGCGGTTCTGAAAGACGAAGGGGTGGACGGCGCATTGGTCATTCTCACTCCCCAGTCCATGACTGATGCGCTTGGCATCGCCAAAGCTATTGTACGGGTGGCGAGGGGATCCCGCAAGCCCATGCTCAGCTGTTTCATGGGAATTATCGATGTGTCGGAGGGAGTTAAGTTCTTGCAGGAACATGGCTATCCCGTGTTTCGCTTTCCCGAGGATGCCGCAAAGGCGTTCGGGGCAATCAATCGCTATTCCAAATGGCTGAACAGAAAAGAACGCAAGCCATTTAAGCTGCATCACCATGAAGAGCAAGCGACAAAAATCATCGAGAATCATCTGAACGCTGGGAAGACCTACGTTGGCGAACTGGGAGGTCTGGATTTACTGAAGTGCTACGGCTTCAATGTTCTTCCTACTGAACTTGCCAAGACGGCTCAGGAGGCGGCTGAGATTGCAGAGCGTATCGGTCTTCCGGTTGTGTTGAAAATAGTCTCCGAGCAGATCGTTCATAAATCGGATGCTGGCGGAGTGCTGGTCAAGCTGCAGGACAAAGCTTCTGTAATGGAGGGTTTTGAAAGAATTGTTGCAAACGCCGGAGAATACAGTTCTGAAGCGGTGATAGACGGAGTTCTGGTGCAAAAGATGGCTCCTTCGGGAGAAGAAGTAATTTTCGGAATGAATCGTTATCCAACGTTTGGGCCTTTGCTGATGTTCGGTATGGGAGGCATCTTTGTGGAAGTTTTCCAGGATGTAAAATTCAGCCTTGCTCCAGTGAGTCGTGAAGAGGCCGTACGGATGATTCACGGCATTAAGGGGTTCAAGCTTCTAAAGGGATTCAGGGGCAGGCCGAAGGCTGACATTCGTGCTCTCGAGAAGCTGCTCGTCAGCATGTCCGCTTTGGCCATGAACCATCCTGAGATTTCCGAGATGGATCTCAATCCTCTGCTGGTTCACGCGGAAGGGGAGGGTGTCACCGTGGCCGATTGCAGGATTATTTTGAAGCGGCCTGACAACTAGGAACTGGTCCGACAATAGATGCTTCCGGATGGGAACAAGTCAGTCAAGCGACAGACTTCTGTACCACCACAATGCTTTTGCAAAGGGGGTGAGAAACATTAAAGGTTCTGTCTGATACACTTGGTGAGCTCCCTGTCAAATGTATCGGAAAACCGCTGTTTATCTCTCTGACCGAATTGTTTTGGGCCGGGGGTGATTCCACCGGCTTCCCTTAAATCCTGCATGAAGTTGCGGATGGATAGCCGCTCGCGAATATTTTCTTCCGTGAAAAGCTCACCGCGAGTGCTGATGACGATCACTCCTTTCGGAACCAAAACGGCAGCAAGAGGAATATCCTGGGTGACGGCCAGGTCGCCCGCTGCCGCATGTTCTGCGATGTATTCGTCAACAGCTTCAGGTTCGATGCCAATGCGGATAGTTGACAGATAGACCGACTCAGGGAGACTGATGTATTTGTTGGCCACAAAAATTGACGGAATTTTGAGCCGTACGGCTGCCCGAATGATCAGTTCTTTAATGCTACCGGGGCAGGCATCGGCATCCACCCATATCTTCATATCAACTTTCTTTACAAAACCCGACCAATTAAGATTAGTAAGCGCGCTCTTCTTAAAGCAATGGTAGCTGCTAATGAGGTGCAGCGAAGGCATTCTTGTGGAAACAGTAATTTCCTTACCCCAGAAGACTGTTGAACGCAAGCAAAGGAAGCGTGCCATTGAATGCTCATGAAAACAAAGCGAATTTATAGTTTTTTTTACGCCTGTGCATTTGACTCACTACGTGGACCTTGCTTATATTTATGGGGTACCGAGGTATTGCAGTGACAGTTCGCTGAACCGTTGTTGAAGCGGATTCCACCCCCCCAATAAATCGACGTGCTACTGAACTTCTCCAATTTTGATTCCATAGGTTTTCGGGTGACTCGTTTTTTTTCTTGTGAAGGAGTGACACAGGTCGGAAATCCAAAAACCATTTGGTAAAGGAGTTCTGTTATGGCAAAAAGACATGTTGTAAGTGAACAGTTTGTACAATTCGGTAGTATTGTTCATAAGTTGAGTGCCATGATAGGAACTGCACGGGACGCTTTTAACCGGCATCAGCGTCAGTGTCTGCAGGATCTCGACACTCTCCGGGCAGAGGCCGAAGAAGAAGTCGGGATTGCTAAACAAAGAGTTGCCGAACTCCTCGGCAATAAATCTGAGGACGAGCGGCAGAATCTTCTAAAATTCCATAGCATCTACTCTCACCAGCAAATAACCGCGGAAACCATTGCAAACCTGTCCGAGCCACTGAATAGAAAGATTAAGGAGGGAGTCCTATTCTCCAGTAAAGCAGTTTCTGAAACTAATTCACTTTTCGACCATCAGTTGGGGATTATGCAGACCTTCAAAGACATAGTCCAAACCAATGATGAATTGCTCAAGAATCGGGTGATGCAGGAATCGGACAAGCTTGTTGAGAAATGCATTGAGTTTGCTACCGAACATGAAGCACGGTTGGTCGAAGGCCTTTGCCAGCCGCAGGCAGCTCCCATTTACTTGAGAATGTTGGATCTTTTCCAGACAGTTGCCAGGCATGCCCGTGAGGTGGCTCATCTGCTGAGTGACAAGTCAGGGGAGGTATAGCTGTAACCCAAGAGGCCGTCCTGGAACTTCCTCGGCCTTTAGCTGGGTTTTGGACACGCCTGACTCCGTAAGCACTTGAAAGTCCCCCTTTTATGTAAAATGGGGACTTTAGGGGGGGATGCAAGAGAAGAATCAACATATGACAAAATTCCGCCGAACCCCACTTATTGGCCTCGCTTTAGTCTGTCATTCTTCCAGTTGATGAGTGCGGGATTCTAAAATCCTTCTTGCCGGGAGCGAATAATCAATAAGGGTCGATCCACCTTGTTTAGAACGCCCGCCGCGATGCTGCCGTAGAACAACTGCCCCATCCCGGTGCGGCCATGGCTTGCTATGGCGATAAGATCCACATTCTCTTTTCTGGCCGTGCCAATAATCCCATCAACCACAGGGCCATGCAGGATTCTACCCCCAGTTCTTATGCCTTTCTTCTGAAAATTTTCCTGAACTTTTGCAAGATAAGGGGTGATCTTTTGCTCTTGCTCTCGCATATCCTTGACCACGGCTTCGGGCGTTATTTTGTCGGCGGGCTCAATAACGTTTAAAAACAAAACCACAGCTTCAAATTTCAGAGCCAGTTCCTCTATGTGCGGCAGTATTTTCTCTGCTCTCGCCGAGCCGTCTAAAGGGACAAGTATGTTATGATACATATAACCCTCCAATCGGAGCGCTACCAAGTTGAGTTCTGAAAGTGCTGATTGAAATTAGAAGAGCCTCAAAGCTCTGCCAAGCGAAAAGAGCGAATAGTGGTAATTTATGAATGAAGCTTTGGAGTGAAGCACCAAGAGTTGAAACAAGAGTTCAAGCAGGCTGAGTAATTGAGGTGAATATGAGGTGAATTCGTATCGATTGATCGATGGCCCTAGCGACTTGGTAACGCTCTTCAGGTCACAGGAAGCAATCTCTGTTAACGTTTTTCGATTGGCTCTTTGTCTTCGCACTCTTTACACAAAGTCCCGTACTCGGGCGCTGTGTGGCTTACCAGAACGTCCTCCTCTTTTGGATAGTCTTTACAATCCGGACACCAGTGCCATCTTTGGCTGTTTTGCCTTCTACGATAATCGGTCATGGTAAACCTCCTTTTCATTTGGGTGTAACAAAAGCACTGAGTGAAGGTTTCCTGCAGCCTCCTAATGCTCAGTGCGGGCCAGACTATCAAAGTGAGATTACAAGCCATTGACTGAAAAATAGACAAAATCCCCAACCTTAGCCGCATAGCACGCAATTTACATGAGGAGACCGGAACAGTACTTGAAAAGACGATTTTTGAGAGCGAACCCGCTAGACGATCTTCTCTAAAATTATAACCTGTATGTGTAGATCGTAAAGTTTAATGAGTTGGGTCCGTCATTTTTGCGCTGACCTGCGGTGTCAGCGCCGACCTGCTTGACCGATGCCAGTCCAGTCTCCATCCCGAAACTCCCTCTCCCTTGAGCGGAAGGTCGCGGTGAGAGTAAGATTTCTCGCCTTCGGCTCGGAGTGACAATTCTCGGACAGCTTCATGGTGTTCCATGAATTTATTGCCACTAACTTTCTGTTTTGCTCATTTTAGATGTAGTGTATCTTCAGGATGTTTTTACCGTAAAATAAAAAAGCATACATATAGAACTTGGTCGGTTTTATGCTTCACTCGTATAGTTCATTATTAGAAGGGGAGGGCACATGGCTGCATCATCACGTTTGACCGAAGAGGAAAAGGGGCTTTACAATAAGTTTGATCGGGGAACGATTCATTTTTTGCGAGAGCGCTACAATCCGATAACCCGTTGGGTGATCGCCGATCTGATAGGGCGTAGTGCCTATCATTATCCTGACAAACCGGCACTAGTCTTCGGCGACAAAGTAATGACCTATAAGCAGCTGGACGAAGCGACCAACCAGGTCGCTCATGGTCTTTTGCAGCTCGGTTTGAAGCGCTTCGATCGAGTTGCCATCCTGGCCCATAACACGATCCACCATGTTCTGACCTGGCTTGGCGCGGCCAAAGCCGGCGGAATTTATCTGGCCATCAATTACCTGTTGCGCGGCAAAGACATTGCCTATTGCATCAATCACTCGGAGTCAACCGTGTTTGTTGTTGAGGACGCCCTAATCGACCTGGTATCGGACGTACTGAACGAGATGCCGACAATCAAGCACAAGATCTGGTCGAATGAAGGAACTGGAGAGGCGGCTCCTGAGCGATGGCTTGATTTCGACGATTTTTATTCATATCAGCCTAAATCGCAGCCTACAGTGGACCTCTATATTGAAGATCCCGTGCAGATGACCTACACCAGTGGTACTGAAGCTCTCCCTAAAGGGGTGGTGCTCACCAACCAGTCCTTGATGGCCCAATACATGGGTACCATTGTGGATGGAGAGTACCGTTCGGAGGATATCAACATCAATGCATTGCCGATCTTTCACTGCGCCCAGCGCGACGTTTTTCTGACGCCGTTCTTCTGGGTCGGCGCCACCAACATACTGTTAGCCACGGCAGATGTTCCAAGAATTCTCGAGTCAATAGAAGCGCATAAAGCGACTGTGTTTTTTGCTCCTCCCACGGTCTGGATAGGGATGCTCCGACATCCCGACTTTGACCGTAGAGACCTCAGCTCGCTTAAGAAAGGATACTATGGCGCATCCATTATGCCCGTCGAAGTGCTAAAAGAAATCCAGAGGAGGCTTCCTTCCTGTCAAAGACTCTACAATTACTACGGGCAGACCGAACTTTCCCCTTATCACACAATCCTCAAGCCCGCCGATCAGCTCACTAAACCAGGATCCGCCGGCATGGGCGGACTCAACATGGAAACAGCGCTGCTCGATGAAATGAACAATCCCATTTCGGCGGTCAGTAAGTCGGGGGAAATTTGCGGGCGCGGAGCCCACACAATGTTGATGTATTTCAAGGATCCGGAAAAAACCGAACAGGCCATGGCGGGCGGCTGGTTTCATTCCGGAGATGTAGGCGTCTACGACGAGGACCGCTATATCACGGTGGTGGACCGCAAGAAAGACATGGTTAAAACCGGTGGCGAGAATGTCTCAACGCGTGAGGTGGAAGAAGCGATTTACAAAGACCCTCGTGTCTCCGAGGTGGCGGTGATAGGTGTTGCCCATCCCAAATGGGTTGAGGCCGTGACTGCCGTGGTTGTCCCCAAAGAAGGTGAAGAGCTTTCTGAAGAAGAGGTTATTGAGCTTTGCAAACAGGAGCTGGCCGGCTTTAAAGTTCCTAAGGCAGTTTTGACGGTGGAGGCGCTTCCAAAAACCCCTACTGGTAAGATTCTCAAAAGAGATCTAAGAAAAACATATTCGGCTATCTTTAAGAGTGACTAGAGCTTAGGGACTCTGAAACGGCTTCCGCGTAATATTCGTTGCGCAGGTCTTTAGCCCTGCCAGTTCATGCAGAGCTGAAATCCTGCGCTGACGTGGAAATGGGTCAATAGGTTTTTTCAGAGTCCCTATTTGCTTTTAAGTTTCGTGATTAGCATCACGCCGACGCAGCAGATATACGATTAGTAAAATGAAGCTTATGACTGCTAATGCTGGGACCAATATTCCAAGATGCTGAAGTGCCAGGTGGAATAAATAGATATTCTCGTCCAGATAGAAAAGTCCAAGACCCCAAAAAAAAGTCCATAAAAAGGCCCCCAGTACGTTAAAAAAAGTGAAATGCCACCAAGGCATTTCCAGGATGCCTGCAACTATGCCGTTCAGCTGGCGGAGCCCGTCGAGGAAGCGGGCAAAAAGGATTACCGCGCCACCATAACGCGAAAATAGCTTTTCGACGCGCGCCATCCTTTGCTCGTTTACTCTGAACTTATTAAGAATGGCCCGCCCCCCCCAGCGTCCGAGGAAATATCCCAAGGTATTTCCTAAAATAGCGGCTGCCACGGCTACGGTCAGCAACAGCCCCATATGCATTTGTTTGCTTGCGGCTGCCAGACTTCCTGCCATCAAAAGTGTTTGACCCGGAGCCGGAATACCGCATCCTTCGATCATTACCGCGACGAATACCGCAGCGTAGCCGTAACGGTCGAGTAAAGGCTTTACCTTGGCAAGATAGTGTTCAAGGTCCTTCATTATATGGTGCTTCTCAGCACCAGGATGAGATACTGCTTCAGAATTGGGGTTGCCAACAGCCTGTTGCTCTGCTGCTAGCCCGAAAACAGGAGTTGCCAGTAGTGCAGCTAGAAGTATGAATGAGACGAGACATTTCATAAAGTCCCCATGTCCTCAAAGTGGGGAAAAAGCATTATCCAAACAGTCTCTCAGTCAGGCGAGCAACAACAGAATGGATCCCGACGTCTTTACAATTCTTCAAAAATGCCCTGATCACGATTTTTTTGGCATTGGAAAGGATTGAATATCCTTCCATTCATTGCAATGTAGACTCCGTCAGGAAGCGATGAGACAGCTCCCACGGCGACTCCTATGTTGAAAACGGCATCACTTGACTTGAAATTTGCGGGCTCCATTGCTCCCGTTAAAACAATACACTTTCCATTAAGATCACTCAAAGCTTTGCCTGTTTCTATCATGGTATCCGTACCGTGCGTGATAATGATTCTGCGGCAATGTTGTGCGGCGACCCTCTGCTTGATGAACTGCCGGTCGGCATCATCCATGTCCAGGCTGTCTTTTCTCAACAGTGATTGGATCTCATACTCGAAAGCAATCGGCAAGCTCTCGAGGATCGCCCTAACACTGGGAAAGCCGACTTGATACTGACTCAACTTGTCAAAGTAGACCTTGTCGATAGTCCCTCCGACTGAAAATATTGCTATCTTCACTACTCCCCTCTTAACTATCACTCGACGCCAGACTTCCTTCTCCTGCCACCGGCGACCTCTTCGGCGGCAAAACCCTTGTCAGCGTTGCAAGAAATCGCGCCACACAGAAATTTGGATTGCTGTTTAATTTTTCCGCACATGAGGACTTTAAGCTTGGCCTGGTTCGGCACCTCTCTGGAACAGCTTATCGTTGCTGGATGTCGCGCCCACCAGTCCAAGCAGGTCCTGCATGGCTGTTCTGGCATCACTGTCCGCCAGATGGCGACGCAATACATTGAGCCACTTGATTTCATCTTCTGTATACAGCAGTTCTTCTTTGCGGGTGCCGCTGGCCAGAATGTTTATGGCGGGAAAAATCCTGGCTTGCGCAAGTGAGCGGTCCAGCACTATCTCGCTGTTGCCTGTGCCTTTAAATTCCTGGAAGATGTGATCATCCATGCGCGAGCCTGTCTCGATGAGTGCGGTAGCGATCACTGTCACCGATCCACCGTTTTCGATATTTCTCGCCAGTCCAAAGAAACGTCGAGGAATCTCGAGTGCTTTTGCATCCAGTCCGCCGGTCATGGTGCGGCCTACGCCCGCGCCATGCAGGTTAAACGCTCGACCCATTCTGGTGATGCTGTCGAGCAGCACGACGATGTCACGTCCGCATTCCAGTTCACAGCGGATATGGGCAAGGGTCAATTCGGCCAGATTAATGTGTGATTGAACGGCCTGATCGTTAGAGCTGGCAAGGACTTCCGCCGGCACACTGCGTCTGAAATGGGTCACCTCCTCCGGTCGCTCGTCAATCAATAAAACGATGATTCGAGTTGTAGGCTTGGTAGCATGAATCGCAACGGCAATCTCTTCCAGAAGTCGAGTTTTCCCGGTTTTGGGAGGTGCGACGATCAACCCTCGAGTGCCCTTGCCGATGGGAGCGATGAGTTCAACAATACGCATGGATATGTTTCCATTATCCCCAAGGCGAAACCTCTCAGTAGGATCTATGGGCGTCATCCGGCCAAAGCGGGTTCGGGTTCGGAATTCATCGGGTGTCAAACCGCACACGGACTCTACGGTGTCGAGCTGGTAGCCTTTTTTGCCCCGGTGGGCGGTTCCCTCGATAGTTGCGCCATCTGCAAGATTGTAGGAGCGAATCAGTTTCGACGACACCCAAACATCCTCGGAGCTGGGCTGGAATGATCTTGCCGGATCGCGCAGAAAGCCGCTGCTGCCTCGGTGTAGAGATTGCAATACTCCGCTTGCTTTGTCAGACATATTAGAATTCATACCAGGTTGATTCCTTTTTCTGCACCTCAGTTGTGGGTGCGATTATTCGGTTTTTTTATACCCTATTTCGTAAGGACGTAAAACACTTCAATGACGACCTGCGGCCAAGGCGATTGCAAGAGAGATCCAAGCGGGCAAGCAATACAAATACACCATCCGTATTAGTTATTCTTGTAAAATATCCGCATTGAGTGCCTTGGCCCACATAACCGACCTGCGCATCGCTTCGTGCAGCTCGGCAAGCAAGCGATCAGGCAGTTTATCGAGTCCGATCGGTGAGGTGATGATCGGAATAAAGTTTTGAATATCTTTTTTCAAACTGTCTCGGACCAATTCGTCCAGCATTCTATCCTCTTTTAGTTCAGATCGACTTTCAGCCAGTAGCTGCAATATGCGATGTTAACATATTCGGGTTCACAACTCTCGGTCTGACGATCCATCCTATCCTCATGAATTCTCCCACAAGGTTACACTAAGATGCATCGGGCGTGATGTCTATTTGGAGTTCGCATGATCGTTTGGCAACCAGAATTGTCGAAACGATAGAGAAGACTGTTTTACCATCTTGATTTGACAACATCAGTTGGGTGCGTGAGATCCCACGATCCGATTTTGACTTGGATTCGCGTTTGTCGAGCCATTTGGAAATGCATGAAAGGGTGTCGCCCGGCCGAACCGGGCTGTGGATGCGTAGTTCATCAAAACCAAGGGCTGCGAGCGATGCGACGCGGTTGCTGCCGTGTGTCCCAAACCAAGAAAGGATTGAGAAAATGTGGGCGGTGCAGGCAACTAATTCGCCAAAAACTGAAGCGGAGGCGGCAGTGTCGCTTAAGTGGAAGGGCCGTGGGTCCCAGCGACCAGCGAACTCGATGATTTCTTCTCTGGTCACTCGGTAGACGATGGATTTGACCCTGGTCGCGCCCACCTCTATGTCTTCAAAATAAATTAGGTTCATTCATAATCCAGCGATGGTGGCTGTGTCCGATAGAAAGTCCAGTTAATAATTTCATCCCATCCAACACCCCTCTGATTGGGCCCCAGAAAAGGTGAAGGCGAGACGAAAAGATCGCTCAATTGACCAAAAAATAAGGAATTCATGCCTCATCTGTAATGTGCAATAGCCTGGCTGCGTTTTGTCCGAGAATTTGCCGTTTAGAATCATCGCTCAGCCGTAACTGTCTGATCGCTTCGATGTTTTCTTTTATAGTGGGTATTCCCGGCCAATCAGATCCATAAATTACCTTATGGGCAATCCGCTCCAGTTCGGGGAAGTAATCCAGCAGTTTTTTAGGAGGAAGACCGGAAATTTCCATATAGACATTCTTGTGCAGCCGAGCAAGGGAAAATGACTTCTGATACCAGAAGGGGCGGCCACTGTGGCATTGAAGCAAAACCAGTTCCGGAAAGTCGACGGCTACGTCATCCAAAAAGATCGGGTCGCCGTATTTCAACCTGGCTCCTTTAAATATGGATGAACCGATGTGCAGGGATATCGGTATTCCCAGTTCCTGTGCCCTGGCATAGAGCGGATAAATCATTGGTTCGTTGGGATAATAATATTGGTAAGTAGGATAGAGCTTCAGCCCACGAAAACCGAAATCATGCACCAGCCTTTCCAATTCATTGGCGGGACTTCTGCAGGTATAGGGATTGATGCTGGCAAATGGGATCAAACGCTGACTTTTGGAACAGAATTCAGCCACATATTCATTATCCGCAATACCGGTAGTGATAGGGGCCAGTTCTGCAAGGATAACGGCATAATCGATTTCGGCTTCGTCCATCAGGCCCAGGAAGGCTTCAGGGGATGAATAGGTTGAAATTATCCAATTCATTCGATCACCCCACGCGTCTTGCATAAGGTCCAATAGAGAGTCTGTCATGGTTTTGTAGTAGGCTGTGTGGACATGAAAGTCTACAATCATACTCATCCTTCAATCACTCAAGATCTTCACTTGTATAGCTATGCTAATTACCGACTATGTTTGCTAACCGATAAAGTTTTAAATGGACATTGGCAAGGCACAAGGCCGGCGTTTCTCAGAGATCCCAAATGTGATCCTGCTTCCAACCGGTCCGAGGCTCACGGGCGAACAGAATTTCGTCACAAAGAACTTGACCGCAAAAGAAAATTTGCATTTTTGCAGACTAACCCCGCTTGCGATGGAATCGAAAGTTATGGAGTGCGGATTTCGAAAACTTTTCTGTTGGGCGATAAGTACCGTAGCGATCTTTTCCGGAATTGGCAATGTTTAGTTTAACTGGATGATAAGTGGGACTGCCACCGTTTGAGCAATCAGTTCTCAGGCTTCGGTGGGCGAGGTAAATAGCAGGGACGGCAACAGCAAAATATACGGATCGGCACAAAGGAACTGAGGAGTATGGCCATTTGACCAAAAAAAGGATATGAATTTCACTCTGCCTCAAGAGTCTATCATTACATTGAGGAGCAGTTAGTTTAATAGACAGTGAAATTCAAAAAGTGCAACACTCTAGAAAATCAGATCTTGTGAGGTCATGTTGCGATTCCTAATCATCTTCGTTTCCGTATATTCTCTCATGCATGCTTTTTTCTATTCGAGAGCCAAAGTCATTTTGCCTCCCGGTAGCGTGTATAAGGCAATTTTTGTCCTGTTTTTAACGTTAATGGTATTTGCTCCCATCATAACCCGTCTGTTGGAAAGACGCGGACACGATCTTCCTGCACGCCTGATGGCTTATCTTGGATACGGTTGGATGGGATTCCTGTTTATCGCCTTTTGGGGTTTTTTGCTGGTTTTTTTCTTGAGTCTTGTTCTAAAAGCCCTCCATTTGACAACTGGGATAACAGTGAGCGGTTTAACGGGTAAAGCTCCTGCTGTGGCGGTACTCGTTTGTGCGGCTTTGGTTTTCGTATACGGCTTCTTCGAGGCTCGAACGATCAGAACAGAAAGAGTCACCATCAAGACTTCAAAGCTTCCGGAAAATATTCAGCGCCTCAGAATCGCTCAGATTTCCGATGTTCATCTTGGGCTTCTTGTGGGTAGTCACAGATTAGAGCAAATTCTGGAAAAAGTACGCTCTGAGCAACCCGATGTTTTGGTGTGTACAGGAGATTTGGTTGATGGAAATATCGATCGGATGGACGAGATTCATGTGGCAATCAACGAGATCAACCCCCGCTTCGGCAAATACGCAGTCACCGGAAATCATGAATATTATGCCGGGCTGAACAGATCTATCAAATTTATTGAAAGTTTCGGTTTTGAAGTACTGCGGGGAAAAATGAAGAACGTTCAAGATGTTTTGCAAATAGCCGGTGTAGACGATCCAGCCGGCGGCGTATCGGTTGATGAAGTCGCTTTGCTCTCTTCCAAACGAAACGGTCTTTTTACCTTGTTCTTAAAGCACAGACCTGCAGTGGTCAAAGATGCTCTTGGCCTTTTTGATCTGCAGCTTTCGGGGCACACGCACAGGGGCCAAATCTTCCCTTTCTGTCTGCTCGTTCATTTTATGTACCCCTTGCAAGATGGATATTACAAGCTCGGCAAGGGGTCCAGCCTTTACACCAGTCGTGGTTCAGGAACTTGGGGACCGCCCATCAGAGTTTTGTCACCCCCCGAAGTTACGATCATCGACCTGGTGCGACGCTAGAACTGTTGTTGTTGTACCACCCTGAATCTGGTTTTGCGCCTCGGAATGACAGCGTGTAGGTAATCGTCGAATTCAGATAGGAGGCAACAAAGCGGCAGGATGCGTAGTTGTACCCTATGAAGAGAATGGATTATGAGAGAACGATTTCTCAAACCGGAGAAAGAAATTGATCCGACCCGACTGGATATGTTACCTATTAATCGTCACTAGGGGTGGCTTGGCTGAGAGTCGACATATTGTTCGGCAACCCTTAACACCTGATCTGGATAATACCAGCGTAGGGAAGTGGCGCCAACGCGTTCATGGTGCAAGGAAGTAAGCAGCGTTTGATACTTGGAGATCATTGAAGGTTGGAGCCGCTTTCCCGTTGGGAAGGCGGCTTTTTTATTTCGATCCAGGGTTAAACCAGAGCCGGCCCCAGCGGGGTCGGATCTTTGCTGATTAGCCTTAAAGTCATTTTAGACTTCAGAGGTCCTGGTGGTGGAAAATGGTTTATTATGTTTTATTAAGGTACTTCTGGTTGATGGAAGGAATCTGGCATGAAGGCTAAGGAGGTTGCGAAAGCAGTAATCCTGGTTGCCATCGCGGTGGCGCTGTCACCTTTTTTTATTCCGGTCGGAGTCTCCAAATGTTTTCCCGCCCAACATATGGTCAATGTTTTGGGAGCCGTGATGTTGGGTCCGGGATATGCCGTTGCCATTGCGACTATTGCGGCTATCCTTCGCAATATTCTGGGATTGGGTACACTGTTGGCGTTTCCGGGCGGCATATTCGGCGCATTTTTGGCCGGTCTGGCATACCATGCATTTAAGAACTTTTACGCTGCGGGAGTTGGCGAAGTCATCGGGACGGGAATTGTGGGCTCGCTGGTGAGTGTCTGGCTGGTAGCGCCAATGTTGATGGGAAAAACCATGGCGGTTTCGACGTTAATGATAGCATTTAGTGTGAGTTCTCTGGGTGGGGCGATCATCGGTGTTCTCATTTTGCAGCTCCTGCGCAAGGGAGGCGTGTGGAAACCGTGATCGAATTACATGACATACGTTTCAAATACGACACGGACGACTGGGTTCTCAATGGCATCGACCTCAGCATCGGACCCGCCGAATACGTCCTTGTTTGCGGTGCCAATGGTTCGGGCAAATCAACCTTGGGCTATCTGCTCAATGGTCTGATCCCCCATTTTATGGAGGGGGAGTTCATCGGCAATGTAATGGTGGATGGAAATGATACCCGAAATCTTACTGTTGCCGATTTGGCTGAAATGGTCGGACTGGTATTGCAGAATCCCGAAGCGCAACTCTTCAATGCCACCGTAGCTGAAGATATAGCTTTTGGGCTGGAGAGCTTGGGTTTGGATGCGGGAGTCATCGATGCGAGGCTAGCTCAGGTTGTGAGATCCCTTCATATCGATCATCTGCTCGATCGCTCTCCAACCGAGCTTTCTGGTGGCGAAAAGCGACTCGCAGCCATTGCTGCGGTGCTCGCGCTCGAGCCATCGGTTGTGGTGCTGGATGAACCCTTCGCGGATCTCGACTGGGATGGTGTTGAACTGGTCCGCCGACAATTAAGAGATCTGCATCAAACGGGGAAAACGGTTATCGTTATCGAGCAGCGGCTGGAAAGTGTTTTAAATGAAGCTTCTCGATGCATCATTTTGGAAAATGGGAAGGTCTTTTTTGATGGTGCACCTGCAAAAGGTAAAACGATCCTATCAGAAAGGCAGCTTATTCCGAACTATCCAGAACGCATGCCGCGCACCGTCACTGATGAGCGACCAATTCTGGCTGTTCAAAATCTTCATTTTCGAGTGAACGGAGAGGAAATTCTAAAAGACATTTCATTTAAAATTAAAAAAGGGGAATCGGTGGCTTTGATTGGAAGAAACGGCGCCGGCAAAACCACCTTGATTAAGCACTTCAACGCTCTCCTTCGGCCTCACGCCGGTTCCGTTCTTGTCTTGGGAGAGGATGTGCGCAGAAAAAGGATCAATGATCTGGCAGCCAATGTGGGACTTTCCTTCCAAAACCCCAACGATCAGTTTTTCAAACTTCGCGTCGACGAGGAATTGCGCACGGGACCAAAACTGGTGGGAAAAGTCGATGAGAAATGGATAGACAATGTTTTCAAGATCTTCGAATTGGATGAACTGTTGGATCGCTCTCCATATCGCCTGAGCGAAGGGGAAAAAAAGCGTGTGGGACTTGCTTCCATCTTTTCCATGCAGCCTCCGGTGGTTGTTCTTGATGAACCCACTGCGGGCCAGGACGGACACTTTAAAGAAGCCTTGGTGCACTTCCTCAGGATGTTGGAAGACTTCGGCTTTACTCTGATAATTGTGACTCACGACTTCGAATTTGCCAGGGCTGCAACGGATCGTTGGATCGTATTGGAGGAAGGAAAGGTGGTGGGCGATGGTCCGCCTCGATTGTTCGCCGAAAAAATGCATGCAACCTATGGCGAATCTGCTATCAATCATAAAGAATGTGTGAAGCAGCATGACGATAAATTTGGCAAGGCAGCGATTGGCTAGGTTGGATCCGAGAACCCGCTTGTTTTTGGGCGGTGCATGCCTCTGCGCGGTTCTGGTTGCCTCTGGGCTTGAGGTCCTGGGCATCCAGTCGGCCATGATCCTTTTATTGTTGCTGACGACCGGACTTGCAACCAAATGGGCTCGTTCGATGCGCCTGCTTTGGCCAACCATGGCGATGGTTTTTGTCGTTGTTTATCTCTCTTTCGATTTTTGGCAGGCGATTATTTCTTGTGCCAAACTTTTTAATTTGCTCACTGTTTCTTTCATATTTTTCAACAAAATTTCTCCTCAAGAGATGGCAGACGCTTTGAGGAAAATGCATGTTCCGTACAGCTTCAGTTTTATCCTCACGACAGCCATGCGGTATGTGCCGTTGATCGGGCAAAAGACCCGAAACATTATGGATGCCCAACTGTCAAGGGGAATCGATTTGCGTTTCCGACCCAGAAACTTCAAGAACATCATGGCACTGCTTGTGCCTTTAACGGTTCAGTCGTTCATGCTATCCGAACAACTCGGGATGGCAATGGAGATGAGAGGGTTTGCCAGAGCAGGACGCACGATTCGCCGCGCCTACTATCTCAAGCCCGTCGATTACATGGCCATCGTTGTTTCGTCTATCTCATTGGCGGCTTTCACCTGTTGGCAGATGGGCTGGCTTCGGTGATCTAGAGCGAGAAGCGAACCATAGGAACAAAACCAGTCCAAACAGAGTGCACAGACAAGAAATCAAGGCATTCGGCAATATGCTGTGGTTGATGGTCCAAAGCCAAGGTCCCGAAATCGATGCAAACATACGGCCGCCGACGTTTAGGCTATAGTTCGTTGCCAGCCATTTGCCGCGCTGCATGGGCGACAACTCGGAAACATAGGAGATCATAGAAACAAAAGTCAGTTCAAATAGAAAAAATACCGCCATCAATCCAAGTATGGCTGCTATCAGCGAACGCTGGCAAGCTGTGAGGGCAAGATAAGCAATTGAAGCTGTCAGCAATCCCCCAGCAATAGTGCGGCGCTTGCCGAGTCGATCCACAGCCAAAGCAACTGTTAATTCTCCCGCCAGTTCGGCGAAGCCTGCCAGTGAAGATAAAAATCCCAGAGCCTCCACCTGCAGAGAAAAATATTTCTCCAACCACGCCCCGAAGATGATCATTATATTCTCATTGGCGAAAGACATCAGAAAGGTACAAATCAGTACAAGCAGCGGGGTGGCTCTGGCAGACAAAGATCTGCTCGGGGCGTCTGCGGATTCAATGTTGATAGCGCCGCTGCTTGATTTAGGCGGCCTCAATCTCCCTGTATAGAAGACAAGCACCAGGCATGCCAGGGAGATCAACACGAAGGGGCTGCGCCATCCCAGTTGAGCGATAAGCACCCCGCAGATCGGAATCCCTAAAAACCAGCTTGCCGACCAGCTTGTTTCGATGAGGCCAATGACTCTGGCACGACGCGAATAAGGCACACTGGCGCTGACATAAGCTTGTGAGACCGGCACATAAGCGGTCTGGGCCAAGCCCAGAAAGGCGAACCCGATTAATGCCCAATAAAACGAGCCGGAGGCGGAAAGCAGAGTACTCCCAAAAAGGAGAATGAAAATAGCAACTATCATCCATCGTACATAGCCGATGCGTTCTCCCCACATACCAAAGAAGATTCCTGCCAGACCGGTTGCAGAACGCGCGGTCAGGAACAATCCCGCCTGCTGAAAAGGAATGTCCAATCCGCGGCTGATTGCCGGCAGAAAAGGGTAGACAACCCGAAAGCTCAGGTTGAGAAACATTCGGCTGATAAAGATGATAAGCCACTCGAATTTCGTCAAACGGCACCTATTGAGTAGGAGTTCGCCCGGGAGACCACAGGGCGGCCAAAGTCCGCAACCAAATTCACTCAAAGATAATTCTACCAGCGGTCTCGTTTAAAACGAAAATGCCTCTTCGTAAAGAGGCAATGTTTATGTCAACTGGAATTCTGCAATTGATTGGCTGCTTTCATAGAGTGGAGATCGACAAGCAGGAGCATAGCGGAAAAAGTCGATGCGACTTCCGTCACTCGGCTGCCGCAATTACATCAATTTCTACATCCAACCCGTCGTCGATGCCTGCGACGGCCACGGTCAGTCGGGCAGGGGGGGTATTAACGAAAAACTTCTTGTAGACTTCATTCATCTCTGGCTTGTGTTCCATCGATGAAATGTAAACCGTGGTTTTCAACACCTTGTCCATGCCGGAACCGGCGGCTTGCAATATTGCAGCTGTATTGTTCAGGATGCGTTCGGTTTGCTGCGCTACACTGTCGTGGACGGGTTTGCCGGTCTCTGGGTCTTCAGATGTTTGCCCGGCAACGAAAACAAGGCTGCCGTATTTGATCGCTTGGGAATAAGGTCCTGGTTTTGGTGCCTTGTCAGTGTAAATGACTTCCTTTTTCATTGAATCTGTCTCCTTTTAGCTACTTCTTCACGAAAAGCTGTCTTGGAAAATCCACGAATGTTTCACATGCATTTTCGGTTACCAGGAAAGGTTCGCTGCACTCGAAGCCGAAGCGGTCCAGCCAGATTCCGGGCATGAAATGGATGGTCATATTGGGCTTTAGAATAGTCTTGTCGCCGGGCCGCAGACTAATGGTATGTTCGCCCCAATCGGGCGGATAGTTCAAGCCGTATGCGTAACCGACACGCGATTCTTTAACCACGCGACTGCCGGCAATAGCATCTCGCCAGGTTTTTTCGACGTCTTCAGCGGTTACTCCAGGCTTTATGAAATCGAGCGTTTTGTTCAGACCATCGATGACGACTTTCGCTATATCCTCCAATTCTGCTGGGGGCTTACCGAGGTATAGTGTACGCGAAAGAGGTGCATGATATCGATTCTTGCATCCCGAAAGTTCCAACAGCACTACGTCGCCTTTTTCATATTTTCTGTCGACCCAGGACAAATGAGCGGTCGAAGTTCGGATGCCCGAAGGCATAATGGGAATGATCGCGCTATAGTCTCCCGTAAATTCTGCGGTTCCACTTATTTGGGCATGGTAAACTTTGGCTGCCGCGTCACCTTCCCGTTTGCCCGCGTCGATGGAGTCGATGGCGGTATGCATAACTTTTTCGACAATTCTCGAGGCCATGCGCATGGCCTCGATCTCTCTTTCCGACTTAATGCTGCGAACCCAGTTAACTATGAGGTCACCATTCTTTATTTTGGTGTTTGGGAGGTCGTGTCGCAGCTGGTCCAGGCAGCGTCCGGTGAAGTAGTAATTATCCAGTTCCACACCGAGATCACTGCCTTCACAGCCGATCTCTTTAAGCAGATCGACAACAAAACTCATGGGATGTTTGATTTGAGACTGAACGTAATCATCGGTATAACCGCGTACATTATCATCTTGCAGCCAGGTTGTGATTCGTGCGCCATTGCTGTCCTGCTGCCTGCCGAACCAGATCGGTTCTTCTTTCTCCAGTGCTATGATGAGTCCCTGGTGGACATAAAAAGACCAGCCATCGTAACCGGTGATGTAGTTCATGTTGGCAGGGTCCGTGATTAACAGAACTTCGATGCCGCGATGGTGCATCGCCTCTTTTGTTTTTCGCAGCCGTTCCTGGTACTCAGAAACTTCGAAATAAAGCATAGAATGCCTCCGTGCTGGCGCTTAACTGCTTTTCGAATTTTGTTGGACAGCTATCTTGGTGAGCAGCGAAACATCCACATTGCTTCCGCTGATCACTAATGCCACATTTTTGCCGGCGTTTGGTACCTTACCCGACAGTAGGGCAGAAATTCCCACTGCTCCCGATCCTTCCACAACGAGATGATGTCTATCCAGAGCGTAAAACATTGCCTGCGCGATTTCATCTTCCGATACCAAAACCAGGTCGTCTACGTATTTTTGGGTCATGGGAAAAGTGTATTCGTTGTCGAGCCCGATTCCCCCGAGCAGTGCGTCCGCGAGACTGTCTTTCTCCTCGATTTCGACGGGACGGCCTGCCTTCAGACAATGATGCATAGCCGGCGCGCATTCCATTGAAACTCCAATGACTCGAATAGAAGGGTCTGCCGATTTTAACGCAAATGCAATCCCGGCAATTAACCCACCCCCCGATACAGGGACTATTGCAGTATCGATGCCAGGCAAATCATCCAATAGTTCCAGTCCGATGGTTCCCTGGCCGGCAATTACAAAAGGATCGTCAAATGGTTTGATCATTGTCAAACTCTGTTCCCTCTGCAACCCCAAAGCGTGTTCGTACGCCTCATCCTGACTTGCTCCGTGCACTGCCACTTCCGCGCCCAACTGGCGCATCGCATCCACCCGATATTGGGGTACTCTTTTCGACAGGCAAATGACGGCACGTATGCCCAGTTGCCGGGCGACGGCCGCAACGGCGCGTCCATGGTTGCCGGTAGAGAATGCGATTACTCCTCGTGACTTCTCTTCATCTGTCAGACTGAGCAGCTTGTTTGCGGCTCCGCGGATTTTGAACGATCCGGTCGGCTGCAGACCTTCGTACTTCAAATGGACTGAGCTTCCAATGAGCTCGGACAGAGATGGAGAGGGAATCAATGGGGTCTTTTGTGCAATAGGTCTAATTCTGTTTTTTGCAGTGTAGATGTCTCTTAAAGAGAAATCGGTTTTTTGCATGCAGGTTCTCCTGGTTTTGGAATTTCCTTTATCTCTGGTACTGCAGATACCGCGGAGAGCGCAGACCAGTTTAGATCATTCCGAGCGAAGTGGGGAATCATTATGGCTGTCCATGCTCTCCAAAGATTTCTCGCCTTCGGATCGAGATGACAGTTCTCGTACATCCTTTTGAAGGCGGTTGCCGTGCTTATTGCTGGCCTTAAGCCTGGCTAGTTCTCACCCGGAAACCCAAGGTTCCTCTCCCCCTTGAGGGCAATGCTGCTGAATTAGCGGGTCAGTTCCCCCCTTTTCCTAAAAGGGGGGTTAGGGGGGGATTTTTGAATAGTCCTCACTTAATTCATCGACATTGCCCCTTGAGGGGGAGGGAGTTCCAAGGAGTTTCCGGATGGAGACCCGCCAGAAAGAACCAAGAGATGCTCACTTGTCAGGATCCTGTCTCTTTTTCTGCCTTGGCGATGTCTTTGACCAGTGAATCAAGGATTTCCTTGGCTTGAGGACCGCCGATTTCAATGTACTTGTCGCGGACTACCATGGATTTTTCTTTGAACGCCGCCTGCTCTTCCGGCGTCAGCTCATAGTGGACCATGGAGGGTTTTGCCTTGAGGATTTTATCCTTTCTTTCGGCATTGAGCTTATCCTGGTAGGAAAAGATGAAATCAGTTGCTTCGGCAGTTGCCTCATCGACAATCTTCTTTATATTATCGGGCAGGCCTTTGTAGAATTCATCATTGCCTACAAAGGTACAGATAAACATGAGCTGATCAGCTTTGATCATGTACTTGGTCACTTCATAAAATTTCATTTCCTCGATGGCAAAATAAGGATTTACCTGACCATCGATCATCTTCAACTGAAGCGCACTGTAGATTTCCGAGTAGGGCATAGGGGTGGGGCTTGCTCCATATGCCTTGTAGGCTTCGACCAAAAGAGGGGAAGTCATGACTCGCATTTTGAAACCATCGAAATCGGACGGCTTGTGGATTTCTTTGTTGGTCGTCCAAATCTGCCAGCCCTCAGGAATGATTGTCAACAGTTTGAGGTCCTTATTTTCATAGCATTTACCCAATACATCGTAGAGCGCTGTGCTTTCCTTTAACACCTTTTTTATCACTTCCTCGTTGCCCGGGAAAAGGTAGTGTACTGAGAAGATCTGCACTTCCGGGATGTAGGAACCAAGGTGTCCCGGAGACTGAAAAGCGAACTCAACGGCGCCGTTCTGCAAGAGTTCGGTAATCTGGCTGGACGTGCCAAGCTGACCATAAGGATAAATGTCGATCGCGATTTCTCCGTTGGATTTTTTCTCGGCGACTTCCTTGAACTTCTTGGCAAAAGCGTCCTGCATGCTTCCTTCAATTTCTTCCAGAGCAAAGCGCCAGCTATATTTAGCGGCTGAGGCCTTGGGCACATGGAATCCAAAAGAGAATACCAAGGCCAAAGAAAGACAAATCGCGGTGATAATATTCCATTTTTTCATGTGGAACTCCTTAATGTGTGGTGGATAGTTGATTGTTTCAGAATTACTGAACGGAACCCGCGAAAATTACGAAGTCTGTGCTGTTCACCCCCTTTCGAATTTCCCGTAGATTTTGGTTCAACGATCGATATTCAAATACTGCAGAGCAGTTCTTACATGCATTTCTACTCCGAGCTTCAAGACATCCTCGTCGATGTTGAAGCGGGGATGATGATGCGGGAAGTCCGTTTCCTTCTGGCGATTGCCCGCGCCGACGAAATAGAAAACGCCCGGGACTCTTGCGGCAAACTCGGAGAAATCCTCTCCAGCCAACGAGATGTAAGATACGATCTGCTCCGATGTGGAGGGCCCCTCCAAGACCTTCTGGGCGACCGATTTAACCACTTCCGTCAATGCACGATCGTTTACCAGAGTAGGATGCCCCGAGACAAAATCGAGCTCGTAGTCGGCACGGTAGGCTTTGCAAGTATTGGCAACGATCCGTTCGAAGCGCTTGCCGGGACCTTCCTCATCATCTTCATTGATTTCGTGCAGGAAGCGCATTGTGCCTTTCAGAGTCACCTTATCGGGAATGATGTTGGAGGCTGTGCCCCCTTCGATCTGTCCGAACATGATAATGGTTGGCTGCAGTACGCTGATTTCCCTTGTTTGAATCGCCTGAACCGCCTGAATAACACTCGCAGATGTGAGGATGGGATCTATCGAGTTTTGAGGTGTTGCCGTATGCCCGCCTTTGCCCTTGATGATGAGGTCGAAGTGATTCATTCCGGCCATCACCGGGCCTGCGGTTATGGCCATTTTGCCCGATTCGAGCGTGGACCACAGATGAATTCCGAAGCAGGCATCCACCTTTGGATCCTCCAGCACGCCGTCTTCAATCATTTGCAGGGCCGCCACATTTTCTTCATTTGGTTCGAACACGAACTTGATGTTGCCTGCTATCTTGTCCCGGTTCCGCGACAGGATCTTGGCGGCCACCAGTAACATGGCAGTATGCCCGTCGTGGGCGCAAGCGTGCATGATCCCGGGATTTACCGACTTGTATGAAACATCGTTTTCTTCCTCTACCGGGAGTGCGTCCATGTCCGCTCGCAGCATTACTGTCGGCCCTGGCTGGTTGCCTTGCAGCGTCGCGACCACGCCGGTTTTGGTGATTTGTTTGGCCTCCAAACCCAGCTGGTTGAGATATTCCATGACCTTTTGGGATGTTCTAAATTCTTCAAATCCGAGTTCCGGGTGCTGATGAAAGTCGCGTCTCAGCTCTATGACTTCTTCATTTAACTCCAGTACTTGCTTTTTTATTTCCATGGATAGCCCTCTACTGACAAAATTTATCTGAAAGCCAGGTTACGTAAAAACAGAGCGATTTGAGGGAAGAATATGAGCAGTGCATTCGCCGTCAGAAGCATGAAAAGAAAAGGAGGGGAGCCCTTGACTACCTCGAAATAGGGCCGGCGAAATATGGCTATGGCTGTAAAGATGTCGCACCCGAAAGGCGGTGTCGCCGATCCGATGGCGCACTGCAACGTCACGATAATTCCAACTAAAACCGGATCAATACCGGCATTGACGGCAACCGGGTGGAATATGGGGGAGAGGATAATGATCACCACGATCGGGTCCACAAACATACAACCGACAAAAAAAGCCACCGATATGATGAAAAGGATCCAGAGCTGCGAAGGATTGCCCCCCAATAGCTGAGGCAGCAACATATTGGGTATTTTAGCGAAGGATATGGTCCAGGAAAATGCCGTTCCTACTCCGACCAGAATGAATACGACCGAAGTCACGATCCCGGTCGACAGTGCGATGGCCGGGATTTTTTTGAGGGTGACGGTCTTATAAACCAGGACTTCCAGGATAAAGGCGTAGAGGACTGAAACTGCGGCAGCTTCGGTCGGGCTGAAGATTCCGCCGTAAATCCCGCCGATGATGATGACAGGAAATCCCAGCGGGAGAAGAGCGCCTTTAATCGCTAATAATCGTTCCTTCCAGGTTGCCTTGGGAAGAGTGGGAATGCCCTTAATTTTCGAATAAATCGCCGAATAAACGGAGAACATGAGCAGTATCAAGATGCCCGGCCCTATACCGGCGATGAATAGTTCGCCGACTGACGCGCCTGTGACGACCCCATAAACGATCATGCCGATACTGGGTGGGATGAGGAAGGCGATATCACTGGCGTTGATGATCAAGGCTGTCGCAAAACCACTGGAATAACCGGCCTCCAAGAGCTTCGGGCGGAGTGGCCCGCCAATGGCGCAGACGGTCGCCTGCGTCGAGCCGGATACTGCTCCGAACAACGTACAGCCCGCTGCGGTGACTATAGGCAAACCGCCCCGAATATGCCGGATGAATTTGTTGACAAGATCGAGCAGTCTGTCGGCAGAATGTCCTGCCGTCATGATGTCGGCGGCGAAGATGAACATGGGTACTGCTATCAGCGCCAAAGGAGTGACACCGCCAATGGTTTGCTGGATCAATATGGTTTTCTTGAGAAAGGGAAAGTATTGTTGAAAGACCACTATGGGAGCCACAATCAAGGCAACCATAAAAGGAAAACTCAACAGTAGGGACCCGATCATAATGACCATCATTAAGGTAACCATAGCTTCTTCCCCATTAGATAACGATCTGAAAAAGCGTTACATGAACCCTTGGAATCTTTGCTTGACGACTGCTGTATAGACATAATTGATCATGGTGATGTAATCAAAAACCGGTAGCCCGACGTTCTCCTGGATGGCGGCGCCATAGGGCGGCAGGCAGCTGCATTCCAGAAGAAAAGCTCCGATATCCGGCTGTTCTGCAACCATCCGCTCTGCCTCATCCACTATCTCTTGTTCGATCTTGTCGGCATCCAACAACCCAACTTCCTCCAGGATGGCCTCGTTGAAATTTCGTCTCTCCTGCATTCCTCGGATAACGAGATTTCTGTTGTTCTTGAGCCCTATAAACTGGTCGATGGCCTCGTAATCCAGTTGTCGGGAATCGGCGCACATTACGGCTATTTTTTTATCTTCGCCAATAATGCTTGTAATGAAGGGAACCTGCAGTAGACTCGACAAAAAGACGGGGACACCGACATGCTTCTTGAGTTTTTGCTGGTGAATGACCATGTAGCCGCAATCTCCGGTTATGGCTCGAACTCCCTGGGATTCCAGTTCGGTGGCTGCCGCAAGAAGAGAGTCAAATGCAGTAGGGTCTTTCTGAATGGCCCTTTCAACGGTAAAGCCTGGTACTTTTTGGAATCGAACGGGAAATGAGTAGGTAGTAGCATTTCCGACGTCACCCGGGATAAAGGGAGTGTAGGTGTCCAGCAGAAGAATGCCGATGGCTTCGCCATAGCTGGCCTGTCCTTTACGCGCCGGATAGATCATCGTTCGCTCTCCTCATCGGGCATTGCGCTGGGAGTGAACTCGCACGGGGCTTCCATCAAGCATTCATCTTCATACCCGTCCAACTGCTCGATGGATAGATAGACATCTTTTTCTTTCAAGTTTTTAAAGATCGTCAGAATGTACTCAATTGCCGCCATGAGAAAGCCGAACGGCACCCAAAAGTAGATGAAGTACACGGGAACCCTGAGAGACGGCGTCACATTAGCTCTGTGATAGGTGTTCAATGCATAGACGGCCGACCAATAAGCCAGCAGCAGCATAGTGGCGCCGGTCACCGCTGATATGATGATGATGAATACCTTACGGGTTCTGTCCCCCAGCATGTCGTAAATAGCGGTCATGCGGATGTGGCGTGCTTTCCTGACGCAGTATCCCAATCCCAAAAAGGTTACAAAAATGACGATGGTCTGCGCGATTTCTTCCACGAATTGCCAGCTGTAGTTGAAAATGACCCTGCTGAGGACGTTTCCTACCAGCAGAAGCGCCAAAATGATGATGCCGTATGCTAAAATGTATTCTTCGATGTGCATCATTATTGGGTCGACCTTACCGAATACCCGTTTAATGACATTAGTTTTTGGTTGTTGCGCATCAGCAGTCATTGTTGACTCCGTACTTATCTATCCTTTTACAAACAACTTCCGCGGGAAATCCGCAAAAGTTTCGCTGGCGTTTTCAGTGATCCGAAACGATTCGCTGCATTCGAATCCCCAGTCGTCCATCCACATCCCCAAAATCATGTGAAAACACATGTTGGGCTGCAGCACGGTTTTATCTCCCGGACGCAGACTGGCGGTGTGTTCTCCCCAATCCGGCGGATAATTAAGGCCCAGCGAATAGCCGATTCTGGATTCCTTTTCCAAGCCCACTTTGGCGATTGTTTCCCGCCAGATCAGCTCAACTTCCTCACATATGACGCCCGGTTTGGCTTTATCCAGAGCAGCATGCAGCCCCTCCACAACGACTTGGGCAGTGTCTTTCAGTTTTTGCGGAGGATTTTTGCCGAGATACATGGTGCGGGCCAGCGGCGAATGATAACGATGACGGCAGGCAGCCAGTTCCAGGTTCACCGCCGCCTCATTCTGATATGGATCGTCTGTCCATGTGAGGTGCGGAGTTGACGTCTTTTCGCCGGTCGGCATCATGGGAACGATAGCCGGATAGTCACCGCCAAAATCCTTGGTTCCGCTCACCTGAGCCTGATAGATGGCTGCCACGGCGTCGCATTCGCGAACACCCGGAGCTACCGTATCGATGGCCGTTTGCATGACTTTTTCCATGATCTTGCCGGCCTGCTTCATGTATTCGATTTCTTGCGGTGACTTAACGATTCTGATCCAGTTGACCAGTAGGTTGGCGTCCTCGAACTTGCCGTCTGGCAGACTCTTTTTCAGTTCTGCGAAACATTTTGCCGTGAAGTAATAGGCATCCGTTTCCAACCCGATGGTCTTGTCCTGCAGACCGCGCTGGGCTAGCACATCGGCGACAAAATTATACGGATGGCGCACCGGCGATTGCACATAATTATCGGGATAACCGATGATGTTTTCGGACGCGAGAAAGGTAGTATGTCTTGCTCCGTTGACATCCATCCCCCGGCCGACCCAGACGGGCTGGTCCAAATCTGCTGCGACAACTACAACCTGGGGTACATAGAAGGACCAGCCGTCATAACCCGTGAGATAATTCATGTTGGCAGGATCGGCTACCAGCAGAACGTCAATGCCATCTTTAGCCATTTGTTCTTTAGTTTTTCGAATCCTTTCCAGGTATTCGCTAGTTTCAAACAGTGCCATAGGTTTTTCCCCCATTCAAACTTTGTTCAGAAAGTTACGCTGCGAGCTTGGCCGAGAACTGTCATTTCGAGCCGAATGCGAGAAATCTTGCTCACATAACCGGCTGATTTTACAGATTTCTCATCATGCCACGGCGTGATTAGAAATGACAAAAACCGCATTCCCTGACAGTCACCAAGGCAAAAATCATACCCACCCCCGCAGTTTCATGGCCTTCTCGAGTTTTTGCAGAGCATGAATCCATGCACCGATGCGCAAAGACGGTACATTGAATTCACCGGCAGTGTCCGATGCGTCCTTATAGGCTTTGAGAATACGCTGTTCGAGTTTCCTGTTAACGGTATCCAGATCCCAGTACTCATCTGAAAGGCCCTGCGTTCTCTCGAAATGGCAGACCGTGGCTCCGCCACTGTTGGCAACCACATCCGGTACGATGGTAATGCCCCGCTCGGTCAGCGCTTGGTCGGCCTCGGTGGTGACCGGACCGTTGGCGGCTTCGACAATCAGGGAAGCCTTGATCTGCTTCTCATTTCCTTCGTGAATGACGCTTTGCACCGCTGCTGGAACCAATATTTCACAATCTGTTGCAAAGATCTCCTCATTGCCGATCGGTTCCGTTCCGGGGAAATCGGCGACTTTTCCGGTTTTTGCCACATGTTCGGCAAGCCCCGCAATGTCGATGCCGGAACCAGCATGGATGCCGCCGAAGACGTCACTGACCGCGACTACTTTGCAGCCGACTTCATGCAGCATTGCAGCGACTACGGATCCCACTTGGCCAAATCCCTGAACGACGGCTCTGCACTTGGAGAGATCCATTTTTTTCTCTGCGGCGGCGGCTCTCAATACCGTAAATACGCCTCTTCCGGTAGCAGCTTCCCCGCCGACCGATCCACCCAAAATGGGCGGTTTGTCGTTGATTGCCGGTGGACAGTGATAACCGTGAATTTGCTCGTACTCGTCCAACATCCACGCCATGGCTTGTTCACCAGTGCCAATGTCGGCGCCCGGAACGTCCACCCATGGCCCCCGGGGCTGCAGATTCCGCACGTAGGCACGAATCAGACGCTCCATGTCGTTTTTGGAGAGCTTGCTCGGGTCTGCTTTAATCCCGCCCTTTGCACCTCCTGCCGGAATATCGGCAGCACAATGCTTGATGGTCATGAAAATACCGAGCGCTTTAATCTCATCGAGGGTTAAATTTGGCCGGATGCGGGTGCCGTTGCGGCATGGCCCCAATGCATCGCTGTAATGAACCCGATAGGCCTGAAAAACCTGGAACGAGCCGTCATCCAATTTTAACGGAATGCGGAATTCATTGATTCTTTTTGGAGCTTGCAGAACTTCGAGCACCCGGGAATCGATATTTCCAAGTTTCCCGGCCTGATTTAAGGTGTTAAGAGCGACTTGAAATACATTATCCATATCCATGGTCGGATCCTTCATCTATAGTACTTTCCTGCTAAAATTTGCAGGTGAAAATGCGGCGGTAAGAGGAAGGGAACGATCACCCGCGGGCATTTTCATGGTTGATTCAGTGTGCCTGCTTTTGTATCTATAATATGTTATTTTAATATCTTAAACTTTTGTCATCACGAGATCGGCAGCTCCCTTGGCTGATGTTTTGAGCTGCGGCGCATGCTTTTCCATGATCTCCTGCACAATGGCTGCAATCTTGACTTTCTGCCGAATAAACTCCTGATGCCAGCTCTCGGTTACCCATGGCTTATAGATATCGCCCTCAGATGTTCCTGGTTCGAACTTGAAGTAACAAGGAGCCGCTACGCGGGCGATTTCTGGGGCCTCGTATGCCCTGAACATGCCACCAAAGGAATCCACAATGATGGTGTAGATATCCAACGGTATGTCTACTGCTTTTCGCATACTGCCGAGGATGGGAAGGGAGACATCGGAGATTGGGTTCAAGGAGTTGGCGCCCATCGATTCAACCATCTTGGCTCCGGCTGCATTGCAGTATCCGCCGAACACTGAGAATTTGAAGATGGTCTCCTGCGGAAGAAATCCTTCCGCGCGCATTCTATTCAATATGGAAAGGACGCCTTCATCATAGACAAGGAATCCCCTCATACCCGCTTCTACATCCCTCAGCATGTCTGCGATGTGATAAGCGATATTGTCGGAACCCCTAAGTCTGAAGCCCTGCATGGCGCCTTCGAATGTGGACAATTCTTTAGAGCCGGTGTCCCAGCCTTTGCGGTGGCCTACCACCATGACCACTTCTATTTTTTCATCATAAGCCATTTGAGCCATGGCTTTCAGTTCTTCAAAATCGCAGAAAGTCGATCCACCAACGGTCGCTACTGCCCGATGAATGATCACATTTCTCTTTCTCGCTTCATCAATCATTGCCTCCATTGTTGAAGCGCGTTCAACGCCGGCGATTTCCACGCGATAGTGAGCGCCATCAGGGAAGGTTTTGGGTGATGAGGGGAGATGGTAGGCGTCGCGGCCTGGAATGCCCTCTTTTTCCATAAATTCTCGGATTTTTGTCAACGTATCAGACATGCCGATCAACTCCTTTTTGGTTTCGATTATGGGTTGCCATTGGCAATTAGGTTTCACTGGAATCCTATAAAAATCAGCGGCTTTTCAGTTTTTCCTGCAGCTTGGGAAGTTCCCCCTCAACCATCTTGTAGGTATGTTCATCCAGTGGAAATTTTTTGTTGCGCACTTCGCCGACGTAATCCTGGAAGGCCTTGATGGTCTTCTCTGCCAGGTTTTCGTATTTCTTGACGAATTTGGGCGTGAAGGCCTGAAAGATTCCAAGCACGTCGCTGCAGATCATCAACTGGCCGTCCGCTTCGATGCCGGCGCCAATGCTGTAGACGGGGACGGTGAGCTCATCGCGCATGATTTTGCAGACCTCAGGGGGTACGGCTTCGACCAGCAGAGCAAAAGCGCCGGCTTCCTCGATGGCGTGAGCATCCCGGATGAGCTCCATGGCGGTATCTACCGTCCGGCCTTGCGCCTTAAAGCCGCCCAACTGCCCTGAACTTTGCGGCGTCAAACCAATGTGCCCCATAACCAGCATTCCTCCATCCGCTATTGCCCTAATTTGAGGAATCACTCTCATGCCACCTTCCAGCTTAATGGCATCGACTCTTGCTTCCTTGTAAAAACGGCCGGCGTTGCGGACGGCTTCCTCGATACTGACCTGATATGAGAGAAAAGGCATGTCTCCAATAATGAAAGTGTTGGGTGCTCCTCTACGGACCCCTTCCGAATGATAAATGCACTGGTCCATGGTTACTGGCACGGTGCCCTCATAGCCGTAGATGCACATTCCCAGAGAATCACCCACTAAAATCATGTCCATGCCCGATTCCTCAGCAAACCTTGCGGTCCAGTAATCATAGGCCGTAATCCAAACTGCGATTTCTCCGGAGTCCTTCATTTTCTTGAGGTCAATTCGCGAAAGCTTTTTCTTTGCCATTTTCATTTTCTCCTTTGTTGTTGTGATTATTCGACAAGTCGATGGCTTAACCGATGTTGTCATCTTCTACTTTCAGATTTTCCCAGGTGAGTGGAAAGCAGTTCGCAAACTCGCTGAACATCGATGGAAATCTTTTCCACCAATGAGTCCGTCATACGGGATATAGGGCCCGAGACACTGATCGCAAAAACCGGATGGTCTCCATAACCAAAGACAGGTGATGCGACACAGCGCAGCCAGCGGGAGAGTTCTTCGTTGTCAATGGCGTAGCCTCTCTGCCGGGTAAGATTTAATTCCTCCATTAACTTTTGCTTCGAAGCGATGGTATTAGGAGTAAGAGGCTCCAAGACAACCGAACTGAGATAATAGTTTAGTTCTTCTTCCGGCAAAAAGGCTAGGATGGCTTTCCCCAGTCCGGTGCAGTAGGCAGGTGATGGTGTTCCGATGCCCGGGTCCATGCGCAGGATCTCGCGACTTTCAACCTTATCCAGGTGGATGATTTGCTGGCCGTCCCAATAACCTAGGTTCACTGTCTCGTTGTAGGCCTGCTGCAGTTCCCTGAGGTAGGGGCGGGCCATGCGACGGATTTCAAATCGATCGGCTACTTTCATACCCAACTCGAAAATCCTGAAAGTTGCCTGATAACGAGCGTTGGCATTTTTCTCGACGTAGCCCATTTCTCGCAGAGTTGCTAGAAAGCGATGACTGGCGCTGCGGTTCATTCCCAATCTGGCTGCAACTTCAGATACGGACATTTCTTCGCTGTCAACGAGCAGTTCCAGGATTTTCATGCCTTTTTCCAGGGAACCGATTTGAAAATATTTTTTGTCTTTAGGGGGCATCTGTTTATCCATAATGTTCACTATGTGTGACGCTATCTCACTATGTGTTACAAAATATTTATCCACCTCGACAATAGTTGTCAAGAATTTTTTGAACTTTTTCCTGCACGGGCAGTTAGTTTTTTCTGTTCGCCATTTGTCGAGGGATTTGTTAATGGGGGTTTAATAAAGAAATTTCAGGATCTTGCAGAGAAAATTTGCAAGCTTCAATAGGTACCTTATGCTTGTTTAGCTATTCAAAATACATGCTCTTTCCGTCAAAAATGCTGTAGACACTGTATTTCCTTTTGCAAGCACACTCACTATTAACAAACAATTGGTTTGGGATAGAAGAAAGATTGTTTAGCAATAATACCTTGAACTCAATTGCTTGCAGGTGACATTGATGGTGGAGGGAAAGCATGGAGATGTTACTGATGCTTTTTCTGATTGGTTGTATATTTGTTGGAGTGAGCGTCCTGTCCGCTAAAAAGACGATAACCCGGGACCACAGGTTTGAAGCGTTCGTGGAGGCAGATTCACAAGATAGCGGTAGCAAAGGTAGAGACCATGTCAGTGGGGCGAGAGGTGTTGATTCACCAGACGAAAATCTCATACGGCATAGTGATGGATCACGACTTGTCCGCGGCTACCACGAGTGGGCGAGCAATTTCAACCACCCGGCCAAGAAAGACAAACTCAAAAGCAACCGATAATCCCGGAAATGAAGCAGCAATCTGCCGAGCAAAATAAGAGATCTTCTCGGAGTGGGCTTGTATTTAACCGACGGTGGTTGGGAAAAAGATAGTGACCGAAACTGATCGCTGCGAAGGTGTCCGGCACGACACCAGAAAAGGCCGGGTTGGCCGCGTTTGCTTTTTTCCTGTTTCACAAGCGGTGCTGAATTAGGGTATGGTGAAGAAGGGGAAAGCCTTGAGCTCCAATTTGGAGCGTTCCCTTTTTGCAGGTATCTTCTGCTTGGTCGAACTTCATTCAAATGCTCAGGATCGCGTAAGGGGGGGACTGACATTGGATCAACGATCCTGCAAAAGTCGCAGGTTATGTTCGCTTTTGATGTTTATTATATTTATAAGTTGCATTACTCAATTACGGGTTTGCAGCAGCCTTGCCGGTCAGAACCCGATGGAGAGTGAAAAAGAAGAAGGGCAAATAGCCTCCCCTGAATCAACAGGTCCCATTATCACCGACACGACTATTCCGCAGGCCTTGGGCACAGCGACCCTGTTCGTTCCATGGTTTATGTCATTCGCCAATTCCGTGTTTAATTCCAATTGGAATCGAACAAGCGGCGACAGAGATCTCCTGTCTCTATCAGTTTCCCCGCAACTCTATTACGGTGTGGCACCCAGAACCGAAGTCTATTTGGTAGTTCCGTACCTGCACAATTGGACCTGGGGATTGAGGCAACCCCCGCAGGGCGGTCCGACCCATGCTGATTTTGGAGGTTTAGGGAACGTCAGTATTACGGGCAAGTATTTGCTGACCGAGGAACATCCTAATTATCCGGCGATCTCCGGCATCTTTACTGCCACGTTTCCCACCGGCCACCATCGACACCTCGATGCTGACAAATTGGGGACTGATTTTCTGGGCCGTGGATCTTACACCTTTACCCCCGGACTGAACTTCTTTAAGTATCTCAAGCCGTTCCTTCTGTATGGCAATATTTGGTATACCTTCTATACGCCTGCAACGGTCAATGGAGAGGAAAAATATTACTCGGACCGGGTGACTCTGAATCTGGCGGCGGAATATCCTATTGTATTAGACCGTCTGGTTTTTCTATTTGAATTTGTAAGCTTCTATGATGTAGGGCGCTTGCTCGGTCACCGAGAAAATCAATATTCTGAGGTTCAAATGAGTATCCTGCCTGCCGTGGAAGTACTCGCCACAGAAAATTGGTCAGTCGATATTGGAGTGCTTATAGACTTGTTTGGCAAGAATTCCACGGCAGGCTACTCTCCCAACTTGTCGATCTTTTATAGTTTTTGATTCGATCGTATGGGATGACACAGAAAAAGACAGATGGTTACCCGTGCGGCAAAAATTCAAACCTCGGAATCGAACGTTTTTATTCATACCTAAGCTTCGCGATTTCATAGGTAACTCTGCCTCATGCCGGCGAAGTACCGCCGTGGCCACATCTTCGACCTGGCTCAGTTAAACACATAAACACCGGAAGTTGACCTGCCAAACAGTCAATGTCGCAGACTCCCGCTCGATAATGACGATTCCGGTCTTCGACGCGCAGCCGTATCCATACAAAAAAGCTAATCGTGGGATGCCATATTATTAGCTCAGCTTATATATTTCTGGAAAAGTCTCCCGGATCTTTCTATGTACTTTGTCTAACAAAAAAAGTATTATCCGTAACTTCACAGTCACACGTCAAGTCTCAAACGAGCTGTAAAGAATAAGTAAAACTAAGAAATACGGAGATAAGGGATAGCAAATGCCAAAGCGACCAGACATCAACAAAGTTCTAATCATTGGATCCGGACCGATCATCATTGGACAAGCCTGTGAATTTGATTATTCGGGTACGCAGGCATGTAAGGCCCTACGCGGGCTGGGCTATGAAATTGTGCTGGTGAACTCGAATCCTGCCACCATCATGACAGATCCCGGCATGGCGGACGTGACCTATGTGGAGCCGCTCACTCTTGAATCCCTCGAAAAAATCATTGAAAAAGAGTGTCCCGACGCTCTGCTACCGAATCTTGGCGGTCAGACAGGGTTGAATCTGAGTGCAGAGCTGTATCGAAAAGGCATCCTCGACAAATATGGAGTAAAGATTATTGGAGTACAGGGAGATGCCATTGAGCGCGGCGAAGACCGGGTTGCCTTCAAACAGACCATGGAACGTCTGAAAATAGAAATGCCCAGAAGTAGTCCTGCTTTCAGTGTTGAGGAAGCCGAACAGATTGCTGCGCAACTCGGCTATCCGGTGGTGATACGCCCCGCCTACACTCTGGGCGGGACGGGCGGTGGCCTCGTCTATAACGTAGAAGAGTTGCGCACTGTTGCAAGCCGCGGCATTGCAGCGAGTTTGGTCGGTCAGATTCTTGTGGAGGAGTCTGTTCTGGGTTGGGAAGAACTGGAACTGGAAGTGGTAAGAGATGCCAAGAACCAGCGCATCACCGTCTGTTTTATCGAAAATGTGGACGCGATGGGAATCCACACGGGCGATTCCTTTTGCACGGCGCCTATGCTTACCATTGACCGGGGGCTGCAGGAGCGCCTGCAGAAATATTCCTACGACATCGTGGAAGCCATAGAGGTCATTGGTGGAACCAACATCCAGTTTGCGCACGATCCCAACAGCGGGCGAGTCGTCGTCATTGAGATCAATCCCAGGACTTCGCGCTCTTCGGCTCTTGCCTCCAAGGCGACCGGCTTTCCGATTGCATTCATTTCCGCCAAGTTGGCTGGTGGGGATACTCTTGATGAAATTCCTTACTGGAAAGAGGGAACCCTGGAAAAATATGCGCCTTGGGGGGAATACGTGGTTGTCAAATTCGCCCGTTGGGCGTTCGAAAAGTTCAAAGGCGTTGAAGATCGTCTGGGTACACAAATGCGAGCTGTGGGTGAAGTGATGAGCATCGGCAAGACCTACAAAGAGGCCTTCCAGAAATCGATTCGGTCGCTTGAGATAGGCCGTTATGGACTGGGGTTCGCCCGAGATTTTCATCAAAGGTCCCTGGAGGAGCTCATGGAAATGTTGGCCGCACCTACCAGTGAACGCCAATTTATCATGTATGAAGCTCTCAGGAAGGGTGCCGGCGTAAGATCTCTATACGAAAAGACCCATATCAAGCCTTGGTTTATTGAACAAATGAAACAGCTGGTTGAACTTGAGGAGTCTATCCTCCAGTACAAAGGCCGTATGCTGCCGGACCATCTGCTGATCCAGGCCAAAAAGGACGGCTTTGCAGACCGTTACCTGGCGTTTCTGCTGGGTATTTCTGAGCAAGAAATCCGCCAACGCCGCAAGGCATCGGGCATTAATCAGGGCTGGCACATTTTGCCGGTAAGCGGGGTGGAAAACGCCTCGTACTACTATTCGACCTATAACGCTGCGGATCTGGTGGCGACCAGCGACCGTCCCAAAATAATGGTCATCGGAGGGGGCCCCAACCGTATCGGCCAGGGCATCGAATTCGACTACTGCTGTGTGCATGCTGCTTTCGCGTTGCGTGATGAAGGCTATGAGTCCATCATGATCAATTGCAATCCGGAAACTGTTTCAACGGATTACGATACTTCCGACAAGTTGTATTTCGAACCCATAACGGTTGAGGATGTACTCGGTATTTATGAAAAAGAAAAACCGCAGGGAGTTATTGTCCAGTTCGGCGGTCAGACGCCTCTCAATATAGCCAAGGAGCTTGCGGAGGCGGGAGTCAAAATTATCGGGACGTCGCACGAAGCCATCGACCTGGCCGAGGATAGAGACCAATTCCGGCAGATGATGGAGGAACTTGCTATTCCGATGCCTGACTCGGGCATGGCCGCTACTCTGGAAGAAGCACTGGCGGTAGCGGCAAAGATTGGCTACCCATTGATGGTAAGGCCATCGTATGTTTTAGGCGGCCGCGGTATGGAAGTGGTGCATGACGAGGAGATGTTGCAAGAATATGTGTCTGCTGCGGTGGGTGTAACTCCGGACCGGCCCATTCTGATAGACAAGTTTCTCGAAAACGCCATAGAGGCTGAAGCCGACGCCATTGCCGACGGTGTTGACGCCTTTGTCCCCGCGGTGATGGAGCATATAGAACTGGCCGGCATTCACTCGGGAGATTCGGCCTGCGTTATTCCTCCCATCAGCATACCCGCCAAGCATCTCGAAACCATACGTGAATACACTTGCAAGATTGCCATGGAGCTCAAGGTCTTGGGCTTGATAAATATTCAGTATGCGATCGCTCAGGATGCAGTTTACGTATTGGAAGCGAATCCCAGAGCCTCGCGCACGGTGCCGTTGGTTTCCAAAGTCTGCAACATTCCAATGGCCCGCATCGCAACTCAAATAATGCTGGGTAAAAGACTGACCGATTTCTCACTCGACTCCACACACATCCCACACTATGGCGTCAAAGAGGCAGTATTTCCTTTCAATATGTTTCCCGAGGTAGACCCGCTTTTGGGACCGGAAATGAGGTCCACCGGCGAGGTCCTGGGAATGGCGGATTCGTTCGGCCTGGCGTTCTATAAGGCGCAGGAAGCGGCCATGCAGCATTTGCCGACCAATGGGTGCGTGCTCATCACTGTAACGGATAAAGAAAAATCGGCCGCGCTGCAGGTTGCCAAGCGATTCCAGAACCTGGGATTCAATATAAAAGCGACCCGAGGCACGCATCTGTTCTTTGCTGAAAACGGCACCGAGTCCGAACCTATTGATAAACTGCACGAAGGCAGACCGAACATCGTGGATGCAATCAAAAATGGCGAAATTCATCTCATCATCAATACACCCAGCGGTAAGCTGAGCAAGTATGATGATTCCTACATTCGTAAAGCAGCAATCAAATATAAGGTACCTCACATAACAACTGTTGCCGCTGCAGTTGCGGCAGTAAGAGGAATCGAGGCATATCGTCGCGGCCATGGAGCGATTAAACCGCTGCAGGTCTATCACGCAGACATCAAATAGATTGCTGAACATCCTACCTGCGGGATCTCCACCACACATGGATTAAAGATATTTGCGACCGCTCGCCTGGATGAATCAATCGACCTCATTCAGGTTCAGCGGTTGTCAGGCGGGGAAGCCTACCGCACAGGCGGAATACGCGTCGTTCCGGGCTTGTATTTGCGGCACTCTGTGTTAAGGTAGCTGAGGATTCCTCCAGATTCGACGAGTAGATCCGAACGCATGTAATGTCCCTGTCGGGGATGGTTGAAATCGGTCGCCTTATAGTCGAGGGTTGTTCAGATATCCCGGCAGACAGAGTGTGAGTGCGGGATTTCATGTTCAGAAATAGAGTGAAGAGGTTTAGTCATGCATTTTGACGGACACTTTCTCAACCTGAAGATGATTAAAAGACCCCAGGGATGGTAAATGACGGAACCCTCAACCAACAGTTGCCGAACATTTGCAGACTCCCCAAACTGCTCGAACCGGGCAGCGTCATTTCTATTTGAAGCCATTAACCGTCTCTGCGTTGTTCTCTCGGAATCGGGTGTCATACGCCCTCATCTAGAGGAACAGGCACTCCTGGATACGGCGCAAAAGAAGATCGGCCTTTTCGACTTTGGTAACGAAAATTTCCGCGAGGGCCTGAGTGTCCTGCTGGACTCGGCTAGGCGAGATGTTAAATTTCATGTTTTGGGTCAACTCAGTTTTCGTGACTTCATTGTCAGAATGTTGACCAATCGCTTGCTTTTGTGTGAAGTGCGCAAACATTGGACGGAAGATATGGTCCCGTTGAAACCTCCACTCATTGTTACGGGACTGGCCCGATCCGGCACAACTCTTCTGCACCGATTGCTGGGACAGGATCCGGCCAACCGGGTTCTGCCGTTGTGGAAACTGCTGAAGCCGGTGCCGGATGGAAATGGCAGAGATCGTCATCGCCTGCAGACGGAGCTCCAACTGCGAATGATGGCATGCATTGCGCCGGATCTTGACAAAAAGCACTACACGCGCGCAGACACCCCGGAGGAGTGCATCGTGTTATTGGCCAGCAGTTTTGTCTCGCTCATCTATTACGCCATGGCGCCGGTATACAGCTACGCCGAATGGTATATGAAACAAGACCTGCTGACTGGGTACAAGGAATATAGAACCCAACTGGAGCTCTTGCAGCAGTCGGTACCGAACAGTCGATTGGCACTCAAGGCGCCTGATCATATGGCGGCCCTCGATGTGATAGAAAAGGTGATACCGGAGGTGATGGTCGTACAAAGTCATCGAGATCCCGTCGAATGCGTCCACAGTGTCAACAGTCTTCAGCTTAGCTTGTACAGTATGATGGTACGAGAAGTTGACGCCAAGAAAATGGCCAAGGCAAATTTGGACTACCTGGCGAAAGAGATGGAGCGCAACATCGCTTATCACGATTCGGGCCGAAACAATATATTCCACGTCTCTTACAAAGCTGTGGTGTACGACCCGCTGGCTTGCATGAAGGCCATCTATGAACACTTTGGACTACACTTCACTGAAGCCTTTGAGAAAAATATTGTCAAATATATCCAACTAAATCCGAAGGGTGGACGCGGAATGCATCATTATAGCCAGGAGCTTTTCGGGCTTAGAGATATGGAGATAATGGAACGTTTTCTTCCTTACACAGAGCGTTTCCTGGAATACCTCTGAGAGAGCAAGGTCGGCGACCGTTTCCAGTTGGGCAAAATTGCGCAGGTCATAATCCAACTTATCGTATTCACGCAGCAGATTTGCCTGAGCGAAGCTCCTCGTCCCCTGCGGACTCCTCGCAATGACGGCGTGGAGGTAATCTCTGAATTCGGGTCAGAATCTCTCTTTCCGCCTCATCATCATTTTAGCAGTGTTCGAATCATCAAGAAAACTCTAAGCTACGGTAACATACCGTATCACACCTTGCGGTCAGGATTCGAACGACAGTATCTTAGTAGAGTTGAACGATTACTCCGGCCGGGTTTGCTGAGGACTTTGTGTTGCGAGTGAAGTGTGGGGGCAAAGGGGGGGCATTTAGCAAGCAGGAGGAGGAAGCATTATGAGATCGAAAATGATCTGTATCGTTGTTGGAGCAGCGCTGTTGCTGAGTGCGCTTACAGGCATGGCGCGGGCGGCGGGGCTGATTCTTTATGAAAACAATTCACCCAGCACGGGTACTGCCTCGGCTGGATGGGCCGCGCTTGCGACCGATGCTTCCACAGCCTTCACCAATCCAGCCGGTATGGCCCGTCTGGACCGTTCGCAAATCCTGGTAGGTGTGCAGCCCCTCATTATCACGTCGGAATTTAACCCTGGCTCGGGCACCAAAGTCAGGGGTGGAGGCACTGACGGGGGGAATGCAGGGGGGGTCCTGCCTTCAGCTGGCGGTTACTTTGTGTACAATGCCTCTGATCGTATCAAGCTTGGGATAAGTGCTCTTTCCTACTTCGGCCTTGGGCTCAACTACGGCGATGAGTGGGTGGGCCGCTATAGGATCGAAAAAGCAGCGTTGATCAGTGCTTCGCTTGTCCCTGCAGTTTCCTATCGCATCAACGATTGGCTCTCGGCCGGAGTCATGCTCAATCTGATGTATGCTTATTTGAATACAGAATCGGCCATAAACACCCTTTCAGGGAACGACGGCCGATTAAAATACACATCCGGCACGTTTGGGGTCGGGGGTGGAGTCGGGTTACTGTTTGAGCCAAGCAAGTCGACTAGGATTGGCGTGACGTATTACTCGCCTGTACCACTCAATTTCAATGACACTCCATCCTTTAGAAATTTGGGCCCGATAGAGGAGCGGCTACTGAAAGGACGAAGTTTGAGCCTTGGTTATACTGTTCCCCAGTGGTTGATGCTGAGTGCCTATCAGCAGGTTACGGACCAACTGGCGCTTATGGGGAACGTTGGTTGGCAAAATTGGAGTCAGTTCGGCAAGGTGGATCTTGGACTGACTGTCGATCCCATCAACGAAGTTACCAAAACAGCGGATCTAAACATGCAGGACACCTGGCACGCCGCTATTGGTGCACAGTATCGCATCGCTCCTCCATGGCTTCTTTCAGTTGGTTTTGCTTATGACAGTTCCCCTTTTACCGAAGAGAACCGCAATCCTTCCATGCCGCTTGATGAAGCCTTCCGCTACGCCGGCGGAATCCAATACGACTGGAGTGAGAAGCTAACACTCGGTCTTGCCTACGAATATATCTATGCGGGTTCCGGGTCCCTTGACAGAACAAATAATCCCAATTACCTGGGGACCCTGCAGGGTGACTACAGCCCATACAACATCAACGTGGTCAATTTGAATCTGATCTATCGGTTCTGACTCTTATCGGGTCGTGATAAGAACAATAGATGTTGGAATTCATTTGTAAATTATTTTTCTAAACAAGGAGGAGAGCATGCTGAGAGTCGTGGTTGTTTCTTTTTGTGCATTAGCGATGATGCTGGGCTGTGTTCCGATGACCCAATACAATCAAGCGGTCAACCAGGAGCAGACGTACCAGGCGTTGGATCAGCGACTGCAAGCGGAGATCAATTCCGACCAGGTTGAGATCCAACAGCTGCAGGACCGGCTGAAAGTGACCATGCTCAACGAAATCCTGTTCCCCGAAGGCGGTTGGGAACTGAACCAGAAGGGAAGAGAAACTCTCAACAAAATAGTGCCGGTGCTCAAAGGCCTGACCAACCAGCGCATCGAGATCAATGGCTATACGGATAATGTGCCCATTGGGCCGGAACTCAAGAGCCGGTTTCCCTCAAACTGGGAACTCTCAACTGCCCGCGCCACGGATGTGGTCAGGTACCTTGTAAAACAGGGAGTCAACCCACAGCTGCTGTCTGCCACGGGATACGGTGAGGAGGACCCGGTAGCTTCCAATGATACGCCCGAGGGCAGGGCTAAAAACCGCAGGATCGAGATCGTACTGGTGGCGCAGAATCAATAAAGACGTTCTAGAAAATGGCAGCAGAGTTTTATGGGCCGCCATTCTGACAAACCTAATAACCATCGGAACAGCAGCAACACTTGCGGAGAATGGAGCTTTTGTGGGGCAGGCTTTCCAGCCTGCCAATATTCCATTGCCGCAAAAAAATCGAACTATCACCTTAGTATTAAACTCACAGAGGAAAAGAAATGAGGCGTATGATTAAAATTGTACTATCCACATCAACTTCGTCTTTTGGGTTACTGATTATCGCGATCTGCATGGCTTATCAGCTGGTTTTCAACTTCCCGGCCGCCGCTGAGCCCTCCTTCCAGAAGCCTCCCACCCTTAGGGCGAGCTATTTACTTCCTGCAAACATGGTCTCCGGGCCTCTTTTTCGCGTGGACGACGAGGTCCCCACTGATGGGTTGATGGGCCATTACACGCTGCGTTCGGAATACGGGACTTTTGTGGTGCCGGGACGCGAACTGCTGCGGATTCGCATCGCCGAACTGCCTGCCATTCAACAGCTCAACAAGGTCAGCAATTCCCAGGAGTTTTTGGATGCGATGGGCCAGGCTGCGGAAAAACCCATCCAGTCCGCCGAGAACCTCATGTCGAATCCTGAAAAAACTTTGTCCGGCATCCCTTCGGGCATCTCAAGGCTTTTCGATAGCGTCGAACAGGGTGCGAAGGCGATCACGCGGGCAGCAAGCACTCCAGGGGAAAGTACTACACAGAAGATGGAAGCAACATTCGATCGGATCGGCAGTGTCACCATGACGGCCTTGGGGTATGAACAGACACGCCGGCAGCTCGCTCAAAGTTTGGGCGTTGACCCTTACACGACCAACCCGGTGTTGGCCAAAAAACTCACGGACGTGGCCCGTGTGGCCTTCTCCGGCAATCTTGCGGTGAATTCCCTGGTAACGGCGTTCGTTCCGGCTTCCATTGCTATCACCGGCACAAATTTCACGAGCGATCTGGTCTACGATACCTCGGCCGCCGATTTGATCCAAATGAATAAGCAAAAGATGCTGAATATGGGCGCGAGTGAGGATCAGGTTCAGGCTCTGCTCAATAACCGTTGGTACTCTCTATCGGTGCTGACGTCTCTGGTCGCAGAGCTCGAAAGGTTGCCCGGTGTTACAGGGGCTCCCGAAGTGATCGCATTGGCCGCCACTGCACAAAACGAAGAAGAGGCTCGGTTCCTTGCATCGAGTGTGCAGATGCTGGCCTGGCTCAATACGACCGGCACCCCGATCAGTCAAATAGCAGGCCGGGGGACAGTCATAGGCATCGGCCCCAATGGGGGTATCGTTGTGCCGGCCCCTGTTGACTATATCTCGTGGACGGAGCGCATCGGGAATTTCGCAAAAAGATCGGATGTAGATGCCGCGCAGCGCAGCATATGGTTGTCGGGAAAAATGTCCGGGGTTGCACAGAGGGGATTTACCGAGCTGCACTGGACCCTCTATCAAGGTCCTTGGCAGTAAACAGGAGCGGAACACGTTTCGTTTGATATTGTCGTGCAGCGTGTCACGGCCACGCCTGCGATTGATGGAAGCGGAGCCCAAATCTCTTGGGGCTCATGGAACCTGTTTTGAGTTAGATTCCATCCGGAAACTCCGATTCCTCTCCCCCTAGACGGGGAGAGGTTAGGTGAGGGGGGTGCAACTTCATGGACTTGCACCCTGTATGTGGAAAGGGAGTGTTCGGATGGGGACTAGTTATCAAAAAGTAGCTGGAAGACAAAAAAGAGGAGATCTTGTTATGCTGAGAAAAATTGTCAAAGTGTTGATGATAGCGCTGGTCGTCATAAGTATGGCTGCGCCCCTGGCTTTTGCCGACCCCGTCAAAGGTGAGGTGGTTGCCGTGGAGGGCGGTACCTACACTGTAAAGGACTACAACGGCAAAGAATATAAAATTACCGAAGACCTTGCCGCGGGTTTGAACCTTCAGACAGGGGACCTGGTAGAAATGGAACTGCAGGAAGCCCAACCTGTGACCGTTAAGAAGGCTGAGAAATAGCATTCCACTGATTTGAGAGCGGCTGGGCCGTGCAGTCGCTCGCCACTCCAATTGGGTAAGCTCCCACCCTGATCACAGTGTTTCGACACTTTTGCTCGACCTCGTTCTCGCGCTCCCGCATGGGAGTGCTTACTTAAGAGTATGACGAGGAAAAGTCCTCTGCCCACTCTCATTTTCATCCTTGGTTGTGACCTGCAACCTGCTGCTCATGGCGGTTAATATGGAAAATTCAAAGGCATCGGTAAAATCCAAATGGGGCATCCTCATTATTGTTTATGCCGTTGCTTTGTTATCATTGTCTCCGGCTTTCGGTGAAACGGCACAACAGCAAAAATCCGGCTCCCCAAAGGTGGCTGAACCAAAGCACGCGGTTGCTATTCCACTGGCCGAGGTCGCTACGCGTGCCGCGGAAGCATCGAGCTTTATCCGTACCCTCGAAATCAAGCTTGTACCGAGTCCCAAAATCAAATCCATCCAGAAGCCTCTGCAAGAGGTTAGTGAGGCCATTCGCCAGGAGGCTCTGGGGACCATGAAGGTCCTACATGGGCAGCCCACTTTTGCTGAGCTCCAGGTGCAGCAAGAGGTTTGGCAGAGGATGCAATCGCAGGTAACTGGATGGCTGAACGTTCTTAATGCGCGCAGCTCAGAACTCCGGCAGGCGCAGGATCGTCTGGCAGATTTGCAAAAGGTCTGGAGCAAAACCCGAGATGCCGCGCAGGCTTCTAACGCGCCAACATCGATACTGAATCAGATCGATGAATTGTTCGGCGCCATTGATGCGACACAGTCATCCCTTGAGTCTCAACTCAGTGAGGTGCTTGATCTTCAAAGTCGCGTTGCCCAGCAAGCGACCCGTTGCGAAACCGCATTAGCCCAGATTGTGCAGGCACAGAAGCTTGCGATGACGGAAATCCTGACAAGGGATGGTCTTCCCATCTGGAGTTTTGATTTGTGGGCTCAGGCGGAGAACACTCTGCCTGCGAGCCTTCAAGAAATAGTCAATAAATACTGGACAGATATTCAACACTACGTTCGCAATCCTTCCTTGGGGATGCCGCTGAACATTGGAATCTTCGTTTTGCTGTCGTTGCTGTTCTGCCTGGCTGAACGACGCGCGCATCGGTGGGAGGTTGCAACTGAAGAGGAGTCCTCCTCCAACAAGGTTTTTGCTCGTCCCTATTCGGCTGCACTTATGGGCTCCTTATTCTTTGCTACGAGGACCATATCGGCTACGCCCGTGGCTGTGCAAAAACTATTTGAAGTCCTTGAGTTCATTCCCATGATAAGGCTGACGCAGCCGGTGATTGATCCGCGCCTTATGCCATCGGTTTACATCCTCTGGCTTCTGTTTTTCATGGATACTATGCGGCAAGCCTTTGCAGGCGCGCCTTTGGTCGGCCAGGCGATCCTCTTGTTGGAAGCGATGGCAGGGGTATTCCTGGTGGGATGGGCTCTAATCTTCGGGCACCTGCGGCCCATATTCGAACGGGAAAAGGCGACGGTCCGGATGCAGGTGTTCGCCATGGGGGCGAGCCTCGGGCTGCTCATCCTCTCTGCTGCGTTCCTGGCTGGAGCGATTGGCTATACGCGTTTGGCTGGCCTGTTGGTATCTGCGGTCATAGTCGGGGCAACTTTTGGGCTGATAATTTACGTCTTCTTCAGGGTTCTGTGCGATGTGGTGACGTTCATCCTGCGCGTTTGGCCGCTCCGGCTTCTGCGGATGGTCAAGCAGCAGGGTGCTTTAACAGAGCAGCGAATCCGTCGCGTGCTGGTATGGATGGCAATCTTGGGTTGGGTGGCGCGCTTTCTCGGCTACGTTGGGCTCCTGGAGTCGGCACTATCCTTCGGTGGAGTTTTGCTGACTACGAAGTTGGAACGTGGCTCAATCAGTATTTCCCTGGAAGACGTCCTCGCATTTTTGCTTACGGTGTGGATCGCCTACCTGCTGTCCGCATTCATTCGCTTCATACTCAAAGAGGATGTCTATCCTCGGTTGAAGATCGGTCAGGGTGTGTCCTATGCCATCTCCAGTTTACTCAATTATGTCATCCTGGCTCTTGGAGTTGTGGTGGGCATGGGGCTGATGGGGGTGAATCTCTCCAAAGTAACTGTATTGGCCGGCGCTTTCGGCGTTGGCATCGGCTTCGGGCTGCAGAGCGTCGTGAGCAATTTCGTATGCGGCCTGATCTTGCTCTTTGAACGACCCATCCATGTAGGGGACTTGATTGAGTTTGGCGACCAGTTAGCGGAGGTGCGCCGCATCGGTATCCGCGCCAGCACCTTACGCACCAGGCGTGGCGCCGATCTTATCGTCCCCAATTCCCAATTGATCACCGATAAAGTGACCAATTGGACGCTTGGCGATCGGCTGCGGCGCATCCAGCTGCCCGTGGGTGTGAACTACGGCGCCAATCCGAAAGAAGTCATCGCATTGCTGCGCGATGTTGCACGCAACCATCCGAAGGTGCTTGCCTACCCGCCGGCCAGGGCTCTTTTTATGGGTTACGGTGACAGCTCGATCAACTTTGAGCTGCGTGCCTGGACCGACGAATTTTTGGATTGGCGATATGTGCGCAGCGACCTCGCAGTTGCGGTCTACAGTGCGATCAAAGAGGCGGGAATGAGCTTTCCCTTCCCGCAGCGAGACGTTCATCTGGTGCGAGATGATGCTGCCCCTTCCAAAAAGGAGGAAAGCGATGAGATTAATACCGAAGCATTAAAGGAAGACCTTGTTACGTAGCGGCTGAAAGCCTAAATCTGCACCTGGTTTCTCGTTTTTAAGGGGGCCGGTAGGTGCTGCTGAAAAAGGACTGCAAACGTTACCCCCCAATCTTCCTCGAATGCTGTTGAATTAAGTTCTCCTCCCTTGGTGGGGTGTGCGGGGGGGCGAGGGCAAAAACAACTTAACATAACCATGCACGCTAGCACTTTATACAAAGAGAAAGGAAACGTATGAAAGCAGCCAAGCTAGTTTTGATGACTGCAACATTGATGGCCGCCCTTTTGATCGTAATGGGTCCGGGCTTGGCGCAGCAGATTACCGGTGAGTTGGGTTCGCCCAGCGCCACCACAACCATCAGCGGAAAACAGCTTCCGCCGCCCGATCCGAAGTTCGGCGGGGTTATCAAAGAAAGGGCCGCCGAGTCGACGCCTTGGTGGCCGCCGCGGGTCGTCCCGCCCAAGGGCGCGCCCAACGTGCTGCTGATCATGACCGATGACGACGGCTACGGCTCGCCGGGGACTTTCGGCGGCGTCATTCCGACTCCGGGCCTGGATCGCATCGCGAAGAGCGGGTTGCGTTACACCAATTTCCATTCTACGTCACTTTGCTCGCCCACGCGTGCGGCGATCATCACCGGACGCAACCATCACTCGGTGGGCTTCGGGGTGGTAGGCGAAATTGCGACCGGGTATCCCGGTTACGACTCGATCATCCCGATCGAGAAGGGCACCATCGGCACCATCCTGAAGGACAACGGGTACGGGACGGCGTGGTTCGGCAAGGATCACAACACGCCGTTCTTCGAGAACAGCCAGGCCGGGCCGTTCGATCAATGGCCCAACGGGATGGGCTTCGATTATTTCTACGGCTTCGTCGGCGGCGACGCGAGCCAGTGGGAACCGAACCTGTTCCGCAATACGACGGCCATTTATCCTTTCCAGGGCAATCCAACCTGGAACCTGACCACCGCCATGGCCGACGATGCGATCCATTACATGAAGCAGCTCAAGGAACTCGCGCCCGAAAAACCTTGGTTTGTCTATTACGTTCCGGGCGGCGTGCACGCCCCGCATCATCCGACCAAGGAATGGATCGACAAGATCAGCGCCATGCATCTCTTCGACGACGGCTGGGAAAAATTGCGAGAGACGATTTTCGCCAACCAGAAGCGTCTGGGTATCATGCCCGAGAACGCGCAACTGACCCCGTGGCCGGACGGACAGGAAATCTACGGGGGCGCGAAGCTGCCCCGGTGGGATTCGCTTGACTGGGAGCAAAAGAAGCTCTTCACCAAGCAGGCGGAGGTCTATGCTGCGTACCAGGCCTATACCGATCATGAGATCGGCCGAGTCGTCCAGGCCGTCGAAGACCTCGGCGAGCTCGACAACACCCTGATCATCTACATCAGCGGCGACAACGGCGCGAGCGCCGAAGGCATGCTCAACGGGACGCCGAACGAGTTCACCACCTTTAATGGCGTCGAAGTGCCGGTTAAGGACCAGTTCCTCTGGTACGAATTCTGGGGCTCCGCCCGGACCTACCCGCACTTTGCGGCGCCCTGGGCGTGGGCTTTCGATACGCCGTTCAAGTGGATGAAGCAGGTGCCGTCGCATTTCGGCGGAACGGCCCAAGGCGTGGCCGTGTCCTGGCCGGGACACATCAACGACCCCGGCGGCATCCGCCGCCAGTTCCACCACGTCATCGACATCGTGCCGACCATCCTCGAAGCGACCGGCATCCCGGCCCCCGACACCATCAACGGCATCAAGCAGCTACCCATCGAAGGCACCAGCATGGTTTACACCTGGGACAAGACAAATGCCAATGCTCCCACCCGACACACGACGCAATATTTCGAGATGCTCGGCAATCGCGCCATCTATCACGACGGTTGGGTGGCCGCCACGACGCCGGTGACTCTCCCGTGGGAACTGAGCACGAAGCCCCCGCCAGACGTGATAAACGGTTACAGGTGGGAGCTCTACAACGTCATGGATGATCCCACCGAGAACAACGACTTGGCCGCCAAAATGCCGGACAAGCTCAAGCAGATGCAAAACCTCTTCTATCTCGAAGCTGCGAAGTACAACGTGCTACCACTCGACAACACGACGCTCGCGCGCTGGAACTCGCCGAAGCCGAGCCTGACGGCGGGACGAACGGAGTTCACCTATACTGGAGGACTGATCGATGTGCCGGGCAGTACTGCGCCGAATATCCTGAACAAAGCCTACACCATCACCGCAGAGGTCACGATTCCCGAAGGCGGCGCGGAAGGTATGATTGTCACCCAGGGCGGGCGTTTCGGCGGATATGGCCTGTTCCTGAGCAAGGGCGAGGCTGGATTTGGCTGCGGCCACGTAGTGTTCCTGTACAACCTGCTCGACCTCAAGCGCACGATCTGGGAAGGGCCTGAGTTAGGCGCGGGCAAGCACACCATCGTATTCGACTACAAGCCTGCTGAACCGGGCTTGGGCAAGGGAGGGACGGGCGTGCTCTCTGTGGACGGCAAGGAAGCGGCTAAGAATTCCATGGACCACTCCACCCCGATCACGTTCCCCGAGGATGAAACCTTCGACATCGGCGAAGATACCCGCACCCCGCTGGCGCTCGTCGAGTATCGGTACGATGTGCCGTTCAAGTTCACCGGCACGATTGACAAGCTGAGCTTCAAGCTTGAACCGGAGCCCAAAGCGGCAAAGTAGTTCCGGAAGCTTCCGGCCACTTCGAACCAGAGCTGGAGCGCTACCAGCCTGTCGAAGAGATGCCCTTTTCTGTCATTCCCGCAGGTTTTAAGCGGGAATCCAGCCGCGCGTCCTTTGGATTCCCGCCAAATGCACGCGGGAATGACGGAGGAAACGCGCGGGAACCACTTTTGAAACCGCTCTCCGACAGGCTGCTAGAGGACTGGAGATAGACGCGATGAAAAATGGGCTTGTTCTCGCTGCG
>Ga0210088_1000001_pt1 | contig 94598 bp, 82 predicted proteins | sample RushMan_CattailN_6_FD_185557 | JGI IMG/M metagenome (GOLD analysis project Ga0210088, IMG submission 185557) | Wetland microbial communities from San Francisco Bay, California, USA, that impact long-term carbon sequestration -... | ecosystem: Environmental > Aquatic > Marine > Wetlands ... | reverse complement strand
CTGCTTCAGGTACTCGCACACCGAATGATAATTGGCGAAATCGCCATTATGAACCAGAGCTTCATCCAGACCGCTGAAGGGATGCGCTCCGCCTGGATGCCACACACGCCCCTTGGTGGGATAGCGCTGATGGGCGATCCAGATGTGCGACTTGAACTCCTCCAACTTGTAGTAGCTGGCCACCAGTTCTGCATAGCCGACAATCTTGAGGATCATCATGTTGCGCCCATGGGACATGACGAAGGCTTTCTTATCGCCCAGCGTTGAATAGAACGTGGTGTTGACCTTAAAGGCGTTTTGACTCATGAATTCGTCTTCGGCGCGCCCTGCCTTCAGGTTCTCGAAGTGATTCTTGGCCGTGAAATCGCGCAGCACGTCCTTTTTCACCCGCACGAAATAGCGCATCACGTCCGGCGGTTGTACGTCGAGACCGGGAATGTCGCGGTAATCATCGACGGTTGGGATTTTTTCCGCCTTGGCAACGTCCAGGTAGGGACGGATGAACTGATCTTCGACCGCCTTGGCGACCCCCCGGTCCTCTGGATCGATCAGCGCTATCTGCAACATGTAGTGGGTGTCGAGTATTTCCTGCGATACCCCGAGGGCTTCGGGAACGAAGCCAACGGCCGCGATGCCTCCCCCTTTGCCGTTGCCGCGATTGTGCATCTGCTTGGAGGGCTCGAAAATGTGCTTGCCGCCCACTGGAATGGAACAGGCAAAACCGGTTACCCCGCAACCCCCTTCTTCCTCGACCTTGCTGTTGGCGATGGGCGGATAATCGTGGAGAAGCCGTCCCCGGGAAGACAGGATGCTTTCAGCAGCAGAAAGTTCTTTATTGTATGTCCTCATTCTACCGATATCTCCAATTCTCTTTTGTCGGTCCACATTGTGATCAGGCAGTGACCTAATTATAATCCAGATGGCGCAGACAATCCGTTCTACCGACCATCTCTCGAATGCTGCGCATACCGAACTGTTGCAGGATGTTCACCATCTGTTTGCGCCAGGAAGCGTAAAGGTTGTATATCCGCTGTGCGCCCCAATCCACCTTCACGAACTCGGCCAGTTCCGGGTCGGTGGTGGCGATGCCGCGCGGGCAGCCACGTCCGCTTTCGCAGGAACTGCAGCGGGTGCATTCCAGCGCCACCATGCCTGCGGTTCCTTCCACCACACCGTCGGCCCCAAGAGCGATGGCCTTCATGATGTCGTGCGCCGTGCGGATTCCGCCGCTGGCGATCAGTGTCACCTTGTCACGCACCCCTTCCTCCAGCAGGAATTGATGCACTTTGGGGATGGCGTATTCAATGGGCATAGCGATGTTTTTCTTGGCAATATCGGGCGCCGCCCCGGTGCCGCCATAGCTGCCGTCAAGATGAACGATGTGGGCCCCGGCGTAGTAGCTGCCGATGGCCACCATGTCCACGTCCGCGGGTGTGGATACCTTGACCGACACCAGTGCTTTGGGGTTCATGGCCTTGATCCAGTCCACGTGCTTCTTGTGATCTTCCACCGAATAGACACTGTGGAATGGAAACGGGGAAAAGAGAGCACTGCCCTTGACCGCCTCGCGCATCTTGGCGACCGCTTCGGTCACTTTGTCCCCCAGCAGATGGCCTCCCAGGCCGGGTTTGGCTCCCTGGGCATATTTGAATTCAATGATCCGAACCCGCTGAATGGTTTCTTCCTTAACGCCGAAAAGTCCAGTGGCCACCTGCGTGATCATGAAGTCATCGTAAGGATGCAGAAATTCGGGGTAGCCTCCTTCACCGGTACAGCCAAAAGTTCCCCATCGCTTGGCGGCTGCGGCGCGGGAGACCATGGTGCTGTTGCTCACCGACCCGAACGACATTCCACCCTGATAGACCGGAATCGGAATGGTGATGCGATGGGCATTGTCGCCACGCTTATTGAGTTCGATGCTTGTGTCGATCTCATCGGCGGGGATCTCGCGTTCTAGCTTCTCAGGGAATCGGAAGCGCATCTTATCAAAGCCACCCCCGGAATTGCCCAGTCGGTATTCCATATCCACAATTGGAAGCTCGCCTGTTTCCGCCTGATGCCAGGTGCTCATGAGCAGTTCCGCGGTCCAGCGGAAATCTCCCAGAGCCTTTATCTGTGGATTCAATGCCACGCTCAGAGCCTGATTGGGGCATTTTTCAACGCACAAGGTGCCCTTGCTTTGGCAGACGTCCGGACCGACGCACAGATAATCCTTGGGCATTCCCATGCGCGTGCCCGCCTTGAAATGCACTCCGTATGGGCAGGTCACCACGCAGCCGGCGCAGCTCTTACACTGCGTTCCGCGCAGCACCTTGTATTTGCCGATGGTATGACGAAATCGTGAAGCTGTTCTTTTGATATCTGCCTTCACGGTCTGAGTACTCCTCTCTTTTGAGTCGCTATTGATACTGCCGGGCATATTGGCATTGCAGCGGTCATGCGCAATCAACCGCCCGCTGCTACTGCCGTCCGCCGAAAATGGCGCCGAAGGTGTCTCTTTCAAGATCTTCGAAGAACATGGCCCGGCCCGCTTCACCGCGCACCCGGCGCACGTCGCGTATGCCCATGGCGCCCATCATCTCGATAAGCTGGCTCCACCAACTGCACATCAAATTCACCAGGCGCTGGCGGCCATATTTGGGATCGAGGTTGTTGAGCTCCACCGGGCAGGATTTCCCTGCCACGCAGCGTTTGCAGACGCGGCATTCCAGCGCAATGAGGAGCGGAAGGTCGATGGCCGCACCATCCGCGCCGCAGATGAGGGCTTTGGGGAGATGCTCTGCCAGCGCAATCCCGCCGCTGGTCAGCAGAGTGACTTCATCGCGGATGGCTTCGTCCACCAGATGGGTATGAATGTCACGCATGACGTCCTTTACGAAGCGCGGGCTATCGCCGTCCACAAATTCATTGCCCCGATAGTCGGCAAAAAGGTGAATCACTTCCGCGCCGGCTCGCGCCAAATCTGCCGTGATGGCTTTGGCTTCCGGGTTCAATGGGATGCGCACGGAAACCACCAGCTGCGGATGGCGTTCTTTCAACTGTTGCACTCGCTCCCATACATTTGGGGCATAGAACAGTTCGACCATCTTCACGCCCTTTAGGATATCCGCCTCCAGATCGAGCTCCTCGGCGGGCAGCAGGGGTATCAGCTGCGCCTTGAAAGGTTTCAGGGTTTCGTCGTAGGTTTCCGGCGTAACATACATGAGGGTGCCGATTCGCCGAGCGGCGCCGGCCATGGATAGTGTGATTCCTTTTCCCAGGCTGCCGAACGGAAGAACGTTGAAGATTACCGGAATGGGAATTTCCACTAAAGGGAACATTTCGAGGCGTGCGGCGCCGGTTCCGTCGAATTCCAGATGGTGCTGCTTTCTGCCGACATCGATGCCAGTGCTGATGTATTCGCGGCCGTGAATGCCGTCGCGGGTGGGGCGCACGATTTCCGACATGTCCGTCCACATGGCGTCAAAACCGGGACCGCTGAAGGGGCCGCGATAGCCTGCACCGGACACCGGGATCTTGCCGGTTTCCGCCTGAAACCAGGTGCCGTGAATAATATCCGGTTTCCAATAAGCATCGCCCATCTTGAGGAATTCGGGGTTGATGGTCTTGGAAAGCACTCCGCGCGGGCAATTTTGGATGCAGCTGAAACAATTCTTGCACTGGTGATCAATGGAATCCACCATTGTTCGGGAATCGTACGACCGGTTCTTATAGACGTCGTAAAGGCAGCGCTTTTTAACACAAGTGGTGCATTTCAGGCAGTCCTCTTCCCAGTCAATGATTCCTGATCGCCCGACGGGAATAAAGCGGGGTGCTGCGGGTGTTGCTTTAATGTGATATTTCTTGGGCATCGATCTTTTACCTCTTGTTAGATGCAAACTTGTTTTGGATGTGCCATCACGGCAAGCCCCATCAGGGTTTGCATACGAATTTGACTACAGACTCATGAGACATTGGTGTTTAACCACGGGCCGATTTCGCGCGCCTTCGCGACTGTTTCGCGGAGCGCCACAAAGAGAGCCTGCTCATCGCTGGGATCGATGTTGTACATGCGCACCCGCTCATTGCCCAACCCTGCCTCCGCCAGCAAACGGTTGGCATAGCGCACCCTCATTTTGGCCCGCAAATTTCCTTCTAAAAATTGGCACTGACCCTCGGGGCAGCCTACCACCATTGCCATTGTTGCACCTGACTCGATGGCTCGAAGAATATAGAGAACATCCGTTCGCCCGGAACAGGGCAGGCGCGAAATCTTAAACGTGGCTTGATCCTCCGGGACCAGTTGTTCCACATCTTCTTCTGGAACCACCGTGGAATTGGCACAGCAGTAAATCACAATCTGAGGTTTCATCTAAACTCCTTAACATTGAGCAGGAATCCAAGAATCACGCCCATTTCTGGATCCCGGGCTTTCGCCGGAATGACGTGGGGCAAGCATTCTCGGACAGCCTCCTAGACTTTAATCGTCCAGAATCAAATCGAGGCAGAGCTGCATGTCACCGAACATTTCCGGTGTTTTGCGCCACAAAAGGGAGCTGAGGCAGGAACGACGTTGGTCCAAAAATCTGGTTTGGTCTGGGGTTCCTCGATATGGTCGAAAGATGGGCCATTGAGGGGGTGGTTGGGGCAAACCTTCTACTGGCACATTCGGGCATTTGCCCTATAAACCCGCTGCATCTCTTCTTCGAGACGTTGACCGCTTTGCAGCTGAAGTCGGCTTTGACCTCAGTAATCTCTATACAAAACAAAGTTACAAAAAGCAAGAAATATAAAGAATGCCCCTTGAAATTCCGGAAAAATTCTATTAATTATCCTCAGCGCTGTCAATGATGACAATGCATCCGTAAAGCAAAGCAATTCTATGTAGAAGGAATCGAACGAGAATCCTTTCCGCATAGCCAGTCTGGGTCTGACCGGATAAGCTGGACCGACGAAGTTCCTACCTGAGCTGGATCCTAAAGTACAATAGCGCAAAAATTGGGTAACGCTGACGTTTCTGAAATCAGAACGATTGAATTCGGTGACGTGTCGATATGGGAGAATGGCTTTTTCTTAACGAAGCTTTTCAAGCCCCGGCTGTAAACATCCTCGTAAAAAGGAGGAGTAGAAACAAAATGTGTCGTCTATTTGCTATGACCAGTGAGAAACCCTTATCTCCCATGGTGGCCATCCATGCTCTGGATGTAATGCGGGAAGGCCATGATGGGTCGGGTGTAGGTCTGTTCATGTCGGATTTGGGAGGTCCCTTCGAGGACCTAAAGGGGACTCCGATTCTTTCGGGCATCTTCAGTAATGATGGTTTGAAGCGGCTCGATCAGTTCATGATGAATATTGGTTTCATGACCAAGTACCGCTTTTCCATAAAAGTCCCTAAGCGTCCGCCGGCGGGAGTGCCCAAGCGCGATGTGTATCTTATCCGTGCTTACGAATATCCGGAAGATTGGGAGAATTTGAGTCAGAGTGAAATCGATTATCGGCTGCTGCTGATTCGTCTTCAATTGAGGCAAATGGGCGAAGAAAAAGAGGACATGATTGTTTACAGCTTCTGGCCGGATGTGATCATGATCAAGGAAATCGGCGACCCAATGAATGTGGCCGAATATCTGCGCCTTGATCGCGACGAACTGAAGGCGCGAATCATAATGACACAGGGGCGCCAGAACACAAATTATGCGATCAACCTGTATGCCTGCCATCCGTTCTTCATCCAGGGAGTCGCCACCATGACCAATGGCGAGAACACGGCTTTTGTCCCCATCCGAGAATTTCTAATGTCGCGCGGTTTTCCCGGATACATTGGATATAATTCGGACTCCGAGGTGTTCACGCATATTCTGCACTATTCCCTACATCGATTGGGGCTCGGAATCGAAGCCTACAAACATGTGATCACCCCCCTGCAAGATGAGGATTTAGAGCGGCACCCGGATGGAGGGTTTTTGAAGCAGCTTAAGAATTCCTGCCGCAGGCTTATCATTGACGGTCCCAATTGTGTCATGGGATGTCTGCCCGATCGGAGCCTGTTCATGGTGCAGGACCGCAAGAAGTTGAGGCCCGGTGTGGTGGGAGGACGCCCGGGTCTTTATGCGTTTTCGTCGGAAATGTGCGGTTTGGATTCGGCTATTCCGGATCGGGATAAGTCCCAGGATTTCCAACCAATGCATTTAGATACAGCTGTTGTCGGCTCAGACCGCACGGAGGTTAAGATATGGTCTCAAATGGAAACATTACCCCCTCTACACTAAGCGTCAAAGATCTGCCCTGGCAGATCGACTGGGATAAGGAAAAATGCACTTTATGCGGTCGATGTACCGCCGTCTGTCCGGTTCATGCAATCGAACTGGGGGTTTACCGCAAAAGGCAGATTCAGCTTCCTTCACTGGAGGCCGGCTTGCAAAGCAATAACGGCGGCTCGAACGTATATCAGATTTTCCATGGCATCAGGCAAAAGACCGCCCCCGCCTATGCTTGTGTGGGCTGTGCCACATGCAATATGGTGTGTCCCAATGACTGCATCATCCCTCGCCGAAGCGATGAAGCCGACAAGCTGAAGTTTCATATCAATCAGGGAGGGCAGCCGCGCCGCCGCGGCGGTCGGCGCAACGTCCGCGACCTGGGGCAGGGCGGCATTCTGGATCAAATCAAATTCACCCGGATTTCCATGCTGACCGACCCCGCGCTGGACGCCGGTCGGCACGAGTTTGAGGTGCGCACTCTTTTGGGCAGGGTCCTGCCTCCGGAAGAGAGTCTTAGGCTTTACCGAGAGCAAGGCTGGGCGCCACCGGTTCGAGAAATCTACCCTCTGGTTATCGGGGCCATGTCGTTTGGCGCTCTTTCTCCCAACATGTGGGAAGGGCTGCAGATGGGGGTGGCGTATTTGAATGAAGAAATGGGCATGCCGGTTCGCATGTGCACGGGAGAGGGCGGCTGTCCGCCCAGGCTGCTCCGTTCCCGCTTTTTGAAATACGTCATTTTGCAGATTGCCAGCGGTTATTTCGGCTGGGACGAGATCATTCATGCGCTGCCGGACATGCAGGAAGACCCTTGTGCCGTCGAGATCAAATACGGCCAGGGGGCTAAGCCGGGGGACGGCGGTCTGCTGATGTGGTACAAGGTCAACAAACTGATCGCTGCCATTCGCGGGGTGCCGCCGGGAGTAAGCCTTCCCAGTCCGCCCACCCATCAGACCAAATATTCCATTGAGGAAGCGGTCGCCAAAATGATCCAATCCATGTACATGGCCTGGGGCTTTCGGGTGCCGGTCTATCCGAAGATCTCGGGAAGCTCCACTGCCTTGGCCGTCTTGAACAACCTCACGCGAAACCCTTATGCGGCAGGACTGGGGATCGACGGGGAAGATGGAGGCACGGGCGCTGCCTATAATGTCTCCATGAATCATATGGGGCATCCCATTGCGAGCAATCTGCGCGACTGCTATCTCAATTTGGTCAAGTTGGGCAAGCAGAATGAAATCCCGCTTTTTGCCGGCGGCGGAGTTGGCAAGAACGGCAATTTGGCCGCGAATGCGGCAGCGCTTATCATGCTGGGGGCCAGCGCCGTACAGACGGGAAAATACATGATGCAGGCGGCCGCCGGGTGTTTGGGGTCGGAATCCGACCGCTGCAATATCTGCAACATTGGTTTGTGCCCGAAGGGCATCACGTCCCAAGATCCGCGTCTTTATCGACGTCTGGACCCGGAAAAGGTGGCCGAGCGCGTGGTCGATGTGTATCTGAGTTTTGATACCGAACTGCGCAAAATCCTCGCGCCTTTGGGGCGATCCACGTCGCTGCCCATCGGGATGTCGGATGCTTTGGCAATCAATGATAAAAACGCTGCTGAACGGCTTCAAATCAACTACGTGGTTTAAGCCGACTGGGATAATAGAGAGGCAATTATGGAGAGTCAACAAGTCCATGTGAATAGTCGACAACCCTTCCAACTTTCCGGCATGGAAAACGGTCATCGTCTGGAATCGCGTGTCCTGGAGGAGCGAATTCAGCAGGCAATCGCTGCCGGACAGCGATATTTACAGATTGAGGCTTACGGCCAGCACGGGCTGGGTGGGCGCCTGTGGGACGCCAGAGAAGAATCCGTTTACGTGCAAATTATTGGTTCCGCCGGCCAGCGGGTCGGTTCCATGGGTTTTCCCAACACCCGCATAGAAATCATGGGGCCGGCTTCAGACGATGTCGGCTGGTTGAATGCCGGCGCCGAAATCATTGTCCATGGAAACGCGTGCAACGGTGTCGCCAATGCTATGGCGCAGGGAAAGGTCTATGTGGCCGGAAATATCGGCGCCCGCGGTATGACCATGACAAAATACAATCCCCGCTTCGAACCGCCGGAGCTGTGGGTGCTTGGTTCGGTCGGCGACTATTTTGCTGAATTCATGGCCGGCGGCATTGCCGTCATATGCGGCCATCAGCCGCAAGATGCCAAGAATGTTCTTGGCTATCGGCCGTGTGTCGGGATGGTGGGCGGCAAGATTTACTTCCGAGGTCCCCACCAAGGCTACAGCCAAGCCGATGCCAAATTGATGCCGCTGACCGATGAAGACTGGCAGTGGCTGCAGAAAAACCTCAGAATATACCTGAAAAGCATCCGGAGTCCCGAACTTTACAGCCGGCTCAGCGATCGAAGCGAGTGGCAACTCCTTGCCGCCCGCGGTCCTCATGAAAAATTTACCCGACCGCGGCGCTCCATGCAATCGTTCCACTCGGAAATTTGGGACCAGGAATTGGGCCAAGGCGGCCTGATAGGTGACTTGACCGACCTTGATAACAGTCCGGTGCCGCTGATCACATCCGGGGACTTACGACGGTTTGTGCCGGTCTGGGAAAATCGCAAATACGCTGCGCCGTGCGAAGCCAGCTGCCCGACCGGTATGCCGGTTCAAGACCGATGGCGCCTGATTCGTGAGGGACGTGTTGATGAGGCCGTGGATCTGGCCCTCGCTTATACTCCATTTCCGGCTTCGGTGTGCGGGTACCTCTGCCCGAATCTTTGCATGCAAGGCTGTACTCGCCAGACATTGAACATGCCTGCTGTGGATGTGAGCCAGCTGGGCAAGGCAAGCATTAAAGCAAAGCTTCCCGAACTGCCGTCTTTGAGCGGTAAACGGATCGCTGTCATCGGCGGCGGCGCAGCCGGCTTGTCGGTTGCCTGGCAGTTGCGCCAGCGCGGCCATGAAGCAGTGATCTACGACATGCAAAAGACTTTGGGCGGCAAAATATCTTCGCTCATCCCAAAATCCCGCATTCCCGAGGAAGTGATCGGTGCAGAGCTGGAAAGAATTCATAAAGCTCTTCCTCATGTTCATTTGCAGCAGCGGCTGACCGAAGAGGATGTAGCACAGCTGAAAGTCGATTATGATTTTGTAGTGGTGGCGGTGGGAACGCACAAACCCAGAGTCATCTCCATCCCCGGCAAAGAGAAGCTGATTCCGGCGCTGGATTTTCTGCGCGAGAGCAAAGCCGACAACATCAAGGTGGGCAAAACAGTGGTGATCATCGGAGCCGGAAACGTGGGCTGCGATGCCGCCACCGAAGCTCACCGGCTGGGGGCGGAAGAGATCACGTTGATCGATATTCAGGAGCCGCTCTCTTTTGGCAAGGAGCGACAAGAAGCCGAAGCAGTGGGGGCCAAATTCCGCTGGCCGTGTTTCAGTAAAGCCGTTACCGACGAAGGTTTGGAGCTGACAACGGGTGAGGTGATCCCTGCCGATACGGTGATCATCTCCATCGGCGACTTGCCCGATCTCGAATTTCTTCCCGAAAGTGTGGCAACGGATCGAGGCTTCATTCAGGTCAATGAAATGTTCCAATCCACCGATCCGAACATTTTTGCCATCGGCGACGCTGTAAAATTGGGACTTCTTACGGATGCTATCGGTGCCGGGCGCAAAGCAGCTCAAACGATTGACGACATTCTTCAGGGCAAGCGGCCTCGGGGAGATGTCCGCAAACGCATCGATTATTCAAGGATCAAACTGGAATACTTCGATCCGCGGCTGCAGAAATTTGACGGCATCGAGCAGTGCGCCTCGCAGTGTTCATCCTGCGGTTCCTGCCGAGACTGTGGAATTTGCATTACCATGTGCCCGCAAGCCGCTATTTCCAAAAAAGAAAACGGCAGCGACTTCGAGATGGTGGTGGATAAAAACCTTTGCATCGGCTGCGGCTTTTGCGCCGGAGTCTGCCCCTGCGGCATCTGGGACCTGGTAGAAAACGACCCGATCGGCTGATCGATATCGCAGTTCTGACATTCCTTCCGAATTTTCCTCTCATAGCGGCGGGGTTCATCCCCGCCGAAACCAACCCTGATAAAACTGCTCGTACAGAAGGCCGAGCTTATTCTCCCGAAGACCGGTTTCAATCACAGCTCACGGCCAACCTGTCTCCTCCAGTATTGCTGGGAAAAGTGATACTGTAGTCAATTAGTGTTCTACGATAGCGGGCAAAGAAAACGAATTCACAGAGCTAAAGAATGTCCATTTCAAATTTTAGTTGCGATCATTGGAGCGGGTCGCTATACCATCAGCCAAATAGTGAGATGGGCGTTTCGGTTTTGCCAAAGCGTGAACTTTCAATCGAGCAAAAATAGGTTGCAAGGAGACCAAGGTATGTTTGTTTTGACCGAGGAATTTATCCGGAACGAGGTGGCCGATTCGAATATCATCTATCGCCGCGGTGAAAGCCTATATCATCTCGGGGCATACAGTTGCATCGAGGCGGATCGGGATGCCGGAGAGTATGTCTACGAAGTGGACGGAAACTACGGCGACTACCTGATCACCGTCGGCTTTAATAACGGTGGAATTGACTACTCGTGTGACTGTCCCTATCCGGGTGAAGGCTGCAAACATGCCGTGGCGGTTTTGCTCGACATTATGGATCGGAAGAATTTTCGAGACCATCAGGCGTTGGCGCCGGAGCCGCCGGACGGGCAGCCTCTGGACGTCTGTTTAACCGCGGAGGAAATTAGAAACCAGGCCCTCGAGGATCGGAAGAAGAGGGCGAAAACCGAGGAGTTGTCTCTTATCCTCGGGGATATGTACAAAGGCGAGCACTTGGTCGAGACGACAAGAGGTCTTCAGTACAAGGTGACTCTGCACGATCCCGCAAATGGTCTGGGGCACTGCAGCTGCCCGGATTTTTTGACGAATCGGCTCGGCACCTGCAAGCATTTGATTTATGTACATGAACACATCAAAAAGAAAAAAGATCTGCAGGAGAGGCTCGACGCAGAGAAATTTCCCTTTGTAGATATTTATTGGGACTCGAGTCACAGTAAGCCGAGAATGTTTTGTGAACGGCCGCAAGATGAAATTCAAGATATTCAGCCTTTATTCGATGAACATTTTGCTCAAGACGGCCTTTTCGTAAACGACGATTTTGCCGGTTTTCTGCCGCTCTTTTTTCAACTGCAGGGGAACAAGCGGGTAAGGGTGCAGGAACCCGTCTTGAATCGGCTCGATGAGTACCTCAGTGAACGTCAATTGCAGGAATTGGCCCGGAGTGAGTTCCCCGCCCTGGATAAAATGAAGGCGCCCCTTTATCCCTATCAGGTTAAAGGGGTTGAGTTCGGTTTGTATAAAAAAGCGGTACTGATCGGTGATGAGATGGGTTTGGGGAAAACCCTGCAGGCCATCGCTCTTAGCATCTTGAAAAAGGAAGTTTTCGGATTTCGACGTGTGTTGATCGTCACCCTTGCGTCTTTAAAAGAACAATGGAAACGCGAGATCGAAAGGTTCACTCCCGAGCGGGCCGCCATTGTGGCAGGATCGCAGCAACAGCGTAAGGCGATCTATGATGATGCGGAAAGCCTTTTTAAGATCACTAATTATGAGGCTGTCCTGAGGGATGTGACCGTAATCGCGCGCTTTAAGCCGGACGTGGTTATCCTGGATGAGGCTCAGCGCATCAAGAATTTCACCACCAAAACCGCCGAAGCGGTCAAGAGCATTCCCCGCAAACATGCTGTGGTTCTTACCGGCACCCCGCTGGAAAACAAGCTGGAAGACGTCTACTCGATCGTGCAGTTTCTCGACCCTCATATGCTGTCCCCGCTTTGGCAATTCGCCGCCGATCATTTTATGCTCAGCCGCGAAAAGAAGGGGAAGATACTCGGCTACCGGAATCTCGACGCCCTCAGCGAGCGGCTGAAAAGCATCGTTATCCGAAGGCGCAAGGAAGAAGTTTTGTCGGAGCTGCCCGAAGAGATTGTGAATAACTATTATTTGGAGCTTACCGCTAAGCAGGCGGAAATTCATAATGGGTATCTGTCGTCGTTGCTGCCCCTGATCAATAAAAAATTCCTCACCCCAATGGACATAAGGCGAATGCAGGAACTGCTGCTGAAAATGCGAATGGTCTGCAACTCGACCTATTTGATCGATCGTCACAGCAACCTCTCTCCCAAGCTCAAAGAACTGGAGGGAATCCTTGACGAATTGGTGCTGCAGAATCAGCGCAAGGTAGTCATTTTCAGCGAGTGGACCACCATGACTTTTCTTATCGGCAAGCACCTCTCACAGGCCGGCATCCCCTTCGTAGAGCTATCCGGCAAAGTTCCGGTTAAAAAGCGACAGTGTTTAATCGATGAATTTACATCAAATCCTGAGTGCAAGGTGTTCCTTTCAACCGATGCTGGCGGGACCGGCTTGAACCTCCAGGCTGCGGACTGCGTCGTCAACTTTGAACTGCCATGGAATCCGGCCAAATTGAATCAGCGGGTCGGCCGCGTCAGCCGCATCGGGCAGAAGAGTAATTGTGTCAACGTGGTGAATCTGATTGCAAAAAACAGCATCGAAGAAAAAATAATGGCTGGGCTGCAGCTCAAGAGGGATTTGTTCGACGGTGTATTCGACGAGGGTCCGGATACGGTGGAATTCTCGCACGAAAAGAGGACGGAGATTCTCAACAAACTGCGCGAAATGATGGGAGACGAGCAGATCGTTCCGATGCCCGGGAGCAAGCCCGCAGAAGAACTGCCGGAGGACACGCCTTACTATCTGAACCCGCAGGTACTGCAGGAGGAGAGCGAACAAGTCGCCTTCGAGGCCGAAGAACCCGATATGCAAGCCGAACTTGCGGTAGCTGAAGAGCAACAGGAGAAGGCGGATGCTCAAGCTGCCGGCTTTAGTCTTGCCGCACAACCGCCTGAGAAACTCGAGCAGGTGCTCAATTCGGGAATGCAGTTCATCAGCGGACTTCTGGAAATGGCAACCGGTCAAAAGCTAGGAAAAGCGGAAGACCAGCAATCGGATCAGAGGATGATCCAAATCAACAAGGAAACGGGCGAGGTGACCATGAAATTCAAGCTGCCGGGGTTTTAAGGGCAGAGGGCAGAGAAGATAGAAGGCGGATAAGGAACGTGTTCTCGGCTATACATAGGAATAAAGGGTGACAAGGCAAGAAAAGCGGAGGGTTAATAGCTGGCAGGGCTAAAGCCCTGCCGGGGTAGCTGCCCTAAAAGATGTGCGTTATCGTGTGTAATGCCCTCACCTCAGAACCAGGACCGAACTGTGGCAGGAGTTGACGAAACGGCCTACCCAGTCGCGTGGGAAAAAGCGGTCCAGCAGCGATTTTTTGCCCAACCAGAGCGCGAACAGGTCGCCCACGGGTTCGGCTGCGACGAATTTTTCGAACTCGGAAATCTCGGTCAGGTGGGTTTTTGCCTCGATCCCGCGATCGCTGTAATAGTCGCCCACCTGCATCAGCCTGGAGTAAGCATCCGAATGCACGCCGCCGCCTTTGGTGAGACCCACGAGTTCCAGATCCGCATTGTGGATCGTTACCATCTGATTGATCATCTCGAGAGATTCCTGGCTGATCGCATTTTGATCGATGCATGCGGTTATTTTCTTCACCGGCAGATCCTCTTTAACCAACAGTACCGAGCAAGTGGCGTTGGTGACGACCTTTTGCGGCACGGTGGTATTTTTCGCCCAAGAACACTGTGCACCGCCGCTGCACCCGATCACAATGAGATCGCTTCCGCCTTCGGCCGACTCCGCCAGAATTTCGTTGGCGGTCGAACCGGTTCTCAGCCGCGTTCTAAGTTCCTTCCTGCTGCTCTGACAGACTCGTACCTGTTCCCAAAGTCCCTTTTTGAGAGGCATCCACCGGTATTCATAAGAATCGGCTGTGTAAGGTGATTCGATGCCGTCCCAGGCCGCCAGGAATTCTCCCCGATAGTCGTTCAATGCTTTGGCTGTGGAACCTTGGGGGCCGTCGGGCAAGTCTGGACCCGCGCCGCTGCCGGCTGCAGAGTCGCCGGATAGAGCCAACAACGTTACATCGGCCCACGTGTTCATCGCCAGGCTGACCACCTTTTTCAACGCGAAGGCGCTGTAGGTGTGCTCATCTCCCGCGAAAAGTATTCTCATAGTGTGTCTCCTTCTATGAATGATCCGAAAAGAACGACTTCAACAAGCGCTTGAGCTTGTTTTTAAAGCGGCCCGCACTTCACCCTACTTCCAAAAAAATAAGAAAGGGCATGACATTTGCCCCAAATATTCCAGCTGAATATTCGGGTGGCCTTTATGTCTTTCCACCCTGGTCGTTAACAGGTCGCAATCCTTAATCTGTTCTTTCCAAGTATCAATGTCTTTGGGTACCTGATAAATTTCTCGTACTTTCCAGCCGTAATCTTCTGCCATCTTATTGAGCATGGATTCTTCGGGGAGAGGACGGCCGGGGCTTGTGGTAAACGCCAGCTCTATCTCCAGCTCCATCCCGTCAAGAAGGTGCGCGACCGAACTGAAAAGGGAGGAAGATTCACGGTCACTTTCCATCAGAAAAGTGATGTGCTTCAATGGGTAAAGGTTCTGTACGAACAGGACCGGTACCTCTAAATGCTGGTAAAGATGGCTTCTGAGATGTTTTACGAGATCTTTCCCTGAAGAATGCAGCGGCGCGCCCTCAACAAAGAGATCGTACCTGCCCTTTTGCAGTTCCTTGAGAATCTCCTGGCCTCGATCGCCGGGCACAATGATGGGTTGATTCAAGACCGGACAAAAACCGCTTTCTGCAATGAGAAGTCGAGAAATGTCCCTTTTGCTCTGATCGATGAGTTCCTTTTCATAGGTTCTTCGCACCCAGCCTGTACCCATGCCAAGTCCACCAGGGCCGGAGGAATCAGGTTCTTGAACGTGTATGGTCTGGATTTCAACCGGCCTGTTTTTTGCCAGCAGGCATGTGTATCGAAGGGCGATACTCGATGAAAGGTCGGCGTCAATGGAGACAAGTGTTTTAATCATGGTTTCATCCTTACTGGTTAGGTGGGCCGGCTATTTCGCAGCGTGGGCCTGATTGCGCTTCTCTTCCGCCTTTTTTACCACTTGTTGGATCTCACCCACTTTGAATGGTTTGGCTACAAAATCGAAAACTCCCTTTTGATAAGATTCTTTGGCCGTTTCCATGGTGGCAAAGCCGGTGATGACAATTACCTCTGTGTTTGGCGCCCGTTTCTTGACTTCGGTCAGGAATGCCATTCCGTCCAACCCTTCCATCTTGAGGTCGGTGATGACGATGTCGAATTCCTTTGCTTCAATGCGTGACATTGCTTCCTTACTGGTGATGAACGTTTCCACTTCATAACCCGATTTTTCCAGAGCGGGTTTAAGGCGTTTGCAGACTATCGGTTCATCGTCCAGTATCAAAATTTGTGTTTTGTGATTCGTGTCCATAGAGTCTCCTTTGCAGATTCATGCTGTTCGGCTTGGGCATTTTTTCGGTGAAATCCTGGAGGAATTGATCCACTTGTTCGTCATTATCCAGGCGAATATCGAGCTGCCGGGTATATGAAACCAAACCGCCCAACATCCACAGTTTTTCTTCCATGATTGCCCGTTCCAATTTCTTGATTCTTCCCACCACCAGATCTCCTCGTAATTCAACCCGGAAATTGAGACGCTCTAAGATGGCGGCTATCAATCTGGCTCGCCTCGACCTGCGGACAATATCGGTGACTCCTCCAATGAAGCGAAAATAAGCATAATTATCATTCGGGCTATCTGAAATGTAAGCATCGATAATGTTGAAGTGATAGCCCAGTCGAAGGCTAAGATCGAGATATTCCCCGGATATGACGGCAAGATTCTGACCAACGAGTTCGGGGCTGGCAAGGGAGGAGGAGAAGGTTCTAGTGAGGCTGGACATGAAGCTGCCGAAATCAACCGATACTGGGTCGGTATCCCACATACCAGGTTCCATGAGCCCGACCAAAAATGCGCGCATTGGAATGGAGTTGATTTCCGTGAAACCGATTGCGTCATCGCTATTGGGTGACTGAATGCCTCCTCCGATATCGATCACGGTGAGACCCAAGGGGATTTCGAAATCCAGCCTTCTGGCGGCTCCATGGAGTTCTCGCCGGCGCACGTGTTCAAGGTTGATAAGTTCCTTAACCGCCTTTTCATGAATGAACCGGATAATGTCATGATAGGTTTTGCATTTCGCCGGCTTAAAGTCCTTGTCATGCGGGTCGACCAGGTTTAGCGGACTGATTTCCCTAAGTATCCTGCGTAGCAGGCGATACTCGTAGGAGTCTTCAAACACATCCTCCACGGTGAATTCATAATAGCTCAGTTCTTTTACCTTCCCGCCGTACACCACGCCCTGGGTGGCATCCAGCGTTATCTCATCGCCGTTATGGAAGGTTTGAGTTGCAATTCTTGTGTTGACTATGGTCGGCACCCTAAATTCGCGCGCAATAGTGGCCATGTGGCCGGTCGGCGAGCCCACGTCGGTGATGATGCCATGCACCTTGCGAATGATTCCGGCCAAACGCGGAGATGTGTGTTTTGCAACCAGGATGGAGCCGAATGGAACCTGGTTCAGATCCTCGTCTTGTCCCACCAGAAATACGTTTCCGGTAGCAATGCCTCTCTGTACGATGGTCCCTTCTCCCTTGAACAGCACGGGATAATTTGAAGAAATTTCTGAGATGTCCGTTACCAGATCGTCTTTCCCATTCTTAATGTTCAATGCGCGCGCCTGAAGAATGACCAGATTTCCGTCTCTATCCAAAGCCCATTCTATATCCTGAGGTCTCTTGAAATAGCGTTCGATCAACAAGCCCATTTCGACCAGCTTGCTTAAATGTTCAGGATTCAAGCACGGTCTGCTTTGAAGTTCATCAGGCACCGCACGGTGCTCGGTGTTGCCGCCTTTTCGGGAAACGAGCATGTCGGGCTTGCGCACTATTTTTAATGCCTGGAGGTTATGTGGAGGATCGCGGCTGACCACATACTGGTCGCTCTGAACGCGTCCTTCTACCAACGGAGCTCCCAGGCCCCACACGGCGGCGACCAATGCCGTTTCCTTTTCTGGAGAGGTCGGATCCAGCGTGTACAGAACTCCGCTGGTTTCGACATCGATCATGAGCTGGCAGCCAACCGCCATGGCAATCTCGTTAGCGAGGAAACCTTTCTGACTGCTATATGCCAAGGCATTTGGAAAATAGGCGCTGGCCAGTATCATTTTGTAGTGCTCGAGCAGCTGGCTCTGGGGAACGTTCAAACTGGTCTTGTATTGGCCCGCGAAACTGTGCTCGCCATCTTCGCCAATAGCACTGCTCCGAACCGCGAAGAAATTACCCTCGGGTTTGGGGTAATTCGCACTTATTCGTTCCAGCGCGTGGGTAATTTGCTGGATCAGGCTGGGCGGAACTCGGGCATCGAGGATCAGCTTTCGAATGGCTGCAGATGTTTCTTCTGTGGATTGTTGAGACTCGTGCTCCCATGAATTGAGAGCTTTAAGAATGGGCTCAGCGAGCTTGTTCCATTCCAGAAACATCTTGAAAGCGCTGGCGGTTATAGTGAAGCCGTCGGGAACCGGCAGCTCCAGCACGTTGCGTATCTCCGCCAAGGTCGCATTCTTATTTCCCACTTCCTCGTTCAAACCGATGTCCAGATTGGAATAAGCGATAACGGTGTCGCCTTCGGGCAAAATCCAATTGCCTTCGAGTTGTGCTTGAATCCTGACGCGGATCCTCTCAAAAGAATTGAGCAGGTCTAAATATTTATTCGGCGCAAGTGTGTTAAGATCGTAAATCAACAGGTAGACCAGCTCGGTTAATTGTTCGGTGATCGACAGAATGTATTGGCGATCAAATACGTAGTCGCCGCCCAATTTGTCACCCATGTCGGCAATGAGTTCCAGGGCTTGATTGTTTTTGTCCAGAATGCTGCGGAACTTGTTGAAGAGCGTGGCAAAGGAATAGGGCGAGTCCGCTCGGCGGAATCTTCCTGAAAGAATATTTCTGAGGGTGCGAAGCAATGCCATGATTTGTCCTATTCACCCTATTCCATGCAGGCCTGTTAATGACCCGCTTTGGCTCCGCTGAAGAAGAATCCCATCAACAGTCCTGCAAACAATGCAACAAGCGTGGCAAGTATGCCGTAAAGTGCTCCATGTTGAAATGCGAGCGAGGAGAGCATCGCGGGGAATCCCGCCAGCTTGACGGGTAGATCCAGGCTCTTTCTCGCCGTGATTTGCCCGTCTTTGACTGTGTAGAGATCCAACGTGTATTCTCCCGGTTTGATGCGGGAAGGAATTTTGAGGTCTGCTTCAAAGGACTTGACGCCGTCGTTTGTGTCGGAATAATGGATGCTGTCCTTGTGCACCGCGTAAAGGCCTTCGCTTTTTTTAAGCTTTAAGAACTCGGCGAAGAGCTGATCCTCGTTCCCTGACTCGGGGGAAATCTGAATCTGTTCTTCAAGCGAAGCCAGGGTGAGTTTTGCAACGGAATCGACTCCGGAGCTCGCTTGAAGCATTTCTTCAAAAGTTTCCGGAAGGTAGAGGAGATAGACGCTGGGGACGTTTTCAAAGATCAATGTGTTGAGATTCATCCACAGCAATCCAAGAGCCTTGCCTTTCTGTTTCAGATGCAGATCTCCGTTGTGTCCCGTTATGCGAATGATTGCCTGACTGTCGGCTGGGATGCGCCCTTCAGCTTTTAGGTGCGTCCCGTTATAAAATGCACCGATCGAGATGGCTTGCGGCGTTATGGTCGTCTGCCGCGGTTCTTCAGCCCACCCTGCAGATGCAGCCAAATTCAGGCAAACGGCCAGTACTAATATTTGCAGGATCTTGCAGTAGTCGGATTTAACGGCTCGGGATCTTTTTAACATTAGTGTCCTCCTACATAGGCCAGAAGAATATTGGGAGTGAGCAGCAGATCGAAGAGCATCTTGACCATGACTACCAGCACCAAAGTAGCCAGTAAAATCTTCAACTGGTCAGCTTTCAGTTTTTTGCTGAGTTTGGCGCCGAACTGAGCACCCAAGGTGGAGCCCAGAAGAAGAATGAGAGCGAGAATAAAATCCACCGTGTGGTTGGTGTAGGATTGCAGGATAGTGACGTTAATACAGGTAAAAAGAATCTGGAATAGGCTTGTGCCGACTACGACGTGCATGGGCATGCGGAGTAGATAAACCATGACCGGAACCATGATAAAGCCGCCCCCAACACCCATTATGGCTGCCAAAATGCCGACAAAAACCCCGAGTATCAAAGGCATGAGCAGCGAGAGTCTGACTCCCGATTTTTCGAAGTAGATCTGCATGGGCAGTTTCTGTAACAGTTTTCCATATCGAGAAGGCTTCGAGGCAGATGCCTTTTCTTCGACGGGTTTGTTCTTCTTGAGCAGCCCCTGCAGACTCTCCTGGAACATGTAGGAACCGATGAACCCTAACATCAGCACGTAAGTGACCGTGATAAGGAAATTCGCATTACCCATGCTGCGCAGAATTTTTATGACCTGAACTCCAACCGCTCCTCCCAGGACGCCACCCACCAACAGCAATGAACCCATCTTGATGTCGACGTTGCCGAGCCGGAAGTGAGCCATGGTTCCGGAAGTGGAAGCCCCCACGATTTGGTTGGAATCGGAGGCTGCAGCGACCGTGGGAGGAATGCCGATCATGATCAGCAAGGGCGTCATGAGGAAGCCACCGCCAACCCCGAAAATTCCTGATAAAAGCCCAACGATGCCACCCAATCCGAAAACCAGAAGGACGTTTACGCTGTTGCCCGCAATTGGTAAGTACAGATGCCATGGGATACTCATTTTACTACCTCTCGGATGGCTAGATTTTGAATTAAAAAAATTTCCACTCCATTACCTGCTGTTTGTTTCAAGCGCTTTCCCGTTCACGAACAACGGGACCTTCTGATGAACCAGCTCTACAGGGCATTTGACCTGTTTGATGATTTCATCCAACATGGAAAGCGCTAAGCCTTGTGAGGCATCCGACCCCTTTTCGGGGAACCCGAGTACCAACAATGTTATGTTTTTTTGTTTAACGAATCCCACCAACTCTTCCATGTAATCTCCTCGCGTGAGATAACGATTAACCGTTACTCCTTCAGAGCGAGCCATCTCGATCATCGAATCCAAAATTTCGCCGGTTTTAGTGTTCGATGCAGTGCCGGCTGCTTCGGTGAAGGATCTATCCGAAGGTGCAATCTCTAGTATGCAAATGGTTGCTTTGATGCGGATGGCCAAATGAATTGCTCGATAAACAGCTCCCAGCGAGTTTCCCTGACCATCTATGCTCACAAGAATTCGTTCCATACGTTCACTCCGTACCTCGTCAATAAACAAAATTAATGCCATGGTTGCTTTTGATTGCATAAGATTTGGTTTTTGCTGGATAAAAATCTATTTCAAGTAGGTGGGTTGGGTTCTTCTGAAATTAGGTTGGAAACACAGAGTCAACAAGGTGTTTCAATTTGAAATGATAAAGTCGGAGCGAGGTGAAAAAGGTAAGGTTGGAGCGGATTCTTGCAACTGTTTCAAAATGAAAATCCTGGATATTGGAAATCCAGAAAAATGAAACATCCGTGTATACTTCGGCGAATAGATGTTTAATTAGTGCAGCCGGGCGAAAGTTTCTAACCAGTTATGGGGCAATCCAAGGTCCCCAATAGGAAAAGGGGGGGAACTCTAACCGGAGACTTATTTTCGCCCAGCTGCACCAGTCGTATAGGTAGCGGAGGGTCTTAGCCCTACTCAGTTCGGCAGGGCTAAAGCCCTGTGGGACACTACGGAATGGGGAATCAACAGCAATAAAGCTCGGGGATGTCTTTGCCGCATGGACCTCAATCAGAAAGACCGTATCTTTTCATTTTGCGCCAGAGGGTTGTGCGCGGGAGATCCAAGATTTTTGCGGCAAGATTTTTATTATAACCGGTTTCTTCAAGCACTTTTACAATGTGTCGCTTTTCCATTTCTTCCAGGCTGTCCAAATGCTTGAGAGGCAACGTTTGAAGTTGCAGTTTGCGAATGTCCGGAGGTAAGTCGCAGTGTCGGATCCGATCTCTTTCGCAGAGAGCTACCGCCCGCTCGATGATGTTTTCAAGCTCTCTGACGTTGCCGGGAAAATCGTAGCCGAGCAGCAGTCCAAGAGCGCCGGTGTCTATTCCTTTTACCTTTTTACCGAAGGATTTGTTGTACTTGTCAATAAAATGAGAAATCAGCAAAGGTATGTCGTCTTTTCGTTCGACAAGTGTTGGAAGCTGTAAGCTCACGACATTAAGCCGAAAAAAGAGATCTTCGCGAAACTCCCCTTTTTCCACTTCTTCCTTGAGATCCCGGTTGGTGGCCGCTATAAACCGAATATCCAAGCTAATGGGTTTAATGCCCCCGACCCGAAAGATGCGTTTTTCCTGGATGACATGGAGCAGCTTTACCTGCATGGACAGTGGCATTTCTCCAATTTCATCCAAAAAAACGGTTCCTTTCGACGCCGATTCCAGAAGTCCGATTTTGGTTGCGGCGGCTCCGGTGAATGCTCCTTTTTCGTATCCGAAAAGTTCGCTGCTGATGAGTTCTTCGGTAAAGCCACCGCAGTTGAACGAAACAAACGGGAAATCTTTGCGCGGACTAAAGGCATGTATTGCTCTTGCAACCAACTCTTTTCCTGTGCCGCTTCGCCCCTGAAGCAGCACGTTGCAGTCAACCGTTGCCACTTTCTTGATCATCTCAAAAATATTCTGCATGGCCTGGCTTGTGCCGACGATATTTTGCACAGAATCTTTTTTTGCTAAAGCCTCGCGGAGACGCTTGTTTTCGTTTCGCAGATGGATGCTTTCCAAAACACGATTGACCATCAAACGGATTTCTTCAAGTTTCAGCGGCTTCGTTACGTAATGGTAAGCCCCGGCTTTGATGGCTTCGATGGCTGAATCGATGGTTCCATATCCTGTTATGAGAATCACCTCGGTTTCCGCGCTCTGTTCTTTAATGTGTTTCAGAATGGAAATACCGTCGGTATCGGGAAGTCTCAGGTCGGTGAAAACGAGATGAAAAAACTGCTGAGGAAAACTTTCAATAAAACTGCGGCCGGACAAAAAAGTCTCAACTGCATGGCCTTGTTTTTCGAAAGCTCGTCTGAGTCGATCGCAGACTATGGCCTCGTCATCGATGACTGCTATACGTATTTGCATCTTTTATCTTTACCTGGTTACTGATACCACAAGCACAAAATGAAACTCTCGATGCAGTTAATTCCCGTCCGGAAACCCTTTAGCGCCGGGCTTTAGTCCCGCTATGATCGGGACTAAAATGAGCAGCCTTATAAACGGCTGCACTACGTGAGGATGAGAGGAACCCGAGGTTTCCGGACGGAGTCTAGTTATATGAGGTTCGGAAAAATCAACTGTTCCTGTTTCAATGCAGTTCAGGGTTGGAGCCCTGAGCTACGGTTGTTTGCTCCTCGCCACCTAAACATATGTCATATTACTAACCTACTTCAATTGTTTTTCCAATAATTTAACAGATTTCTCGCTCCACTGCACGTCGTTAGAAATGACGAAACCAGCATTTTCGGGCAGCCGCCTACGCTTGACTCGCAGATGCCGACTCGTCACGCTGCACAGGCAAAAAAATGGAAAAAGTGGTTCCCTTATCTACTTCACTTTGGACTTCTATGTAGCCTCCATGTTTCTTTATTAGAGCATAGCTTACTGCGAGCCCCAGACCCGTGCCGCGCCCTACTTGCTTGGTGGTATAAAAGGGTTCGAAAATACGCTGAAGCTGATCGGGTTGCATGCCAACCCCGGTATCGCTGACGTCCACTCTTACGAAATGATTTTCCTCGCGAACATCGACCGTGATTTTACCCCCATCCGGCATGGCTTGAATGGCATTCAGGAATAAATTCAAAAAGACCTGCTCGAGGTTGCGAAGGTTGCCGTTAATCGCAGGAGTAGCCTCCTGAACCTTGACCTCAGTGTTGATTCCCGCAAGCATGACCTGGTTTTTCACCAACTTGAGAGTCTTTTGAATAACGTCGTTGATCTTGAGCTCTGAAAAAGATGGCATCTCACTTCGTGAAAAGTCCAATAGGTTCTTCACAATATCTCCGGCCCTCTCCGACTGATTGAGGACGTCCAGAATGAGCTCTTTGCACTCTGGCGGACTCATGCTCTGATGATCTTCCAAAAGTGTTTCCGCGGTCAGATATATATTGTTGATCGGATTGTTCAGTTCGTGGGCGATGCCGGCAGTGAATGTGCCTATAGCTGCTATCTTACGGGAATGGACCAACTGTTCCTGCTTTGTGTCCAACTCGATTGCCATCCGATTGAACGCTTCTATGAGCTTTGAGATCTCATCCCGACTGCTGCTGTCATAAGGGATGGGGCTGAAGTCTCCTTCTGCAGCTCGGCCTATGGTTTCATGTATCAATGCTAGAGGTTTGAGTACTTTCCTTTGCAACAGATTTACCACCAGTACCAAAAGAAGCACGAATACTCCGAGAAAGATAAACGGAAGAACAGCGGTAGACGTGAGTGCCTGATGTATTCGCGCGCGTTTTAAGCGGAGCAGGTTGACCGCGAAATCGACAATGGCTTTTCCGGTCAAACGGATATCTTCAGGCTGGATCTCTGTCTGCACATTTTTCTTACCGGGCAGAAAAGACTCCATCTTGGTATTGTAATTGTTCAAGTTTTCAACGAATTCAAGGTAGGCGCCGTGACCGGCGACGGTAGAGATTTCTTTGGAAGCTTCATCGGTAATATCCAACACTTTGCGGACGTAAACCAGATTTTCATTGAGGCTTTCTTTGTCATGATAAAAAAAGAAATTCTTTTCATAACGACGCGCCTCCAAAATATTGTTTAGAAGGTCCTCGAACTTTTCAATAACAAGAAGTCTTTCCCGAATAGAACCGACACTCCACCAATAAAAAATAGTAAGGGCGGCGACGAATACCAAAAATGCACAGAAAGTAACAATGATCCTTCCTCGAATTGTTGAAAGCATATTTTCCCTTCCATCCTGATTCTTAGGGTTGGAGTTCCGCGGGATCCTGTTTGTAATAAAGTTTCAACTCTTCATATAATTCCGGGTGTTTTCGCTTCATTTCTTTAGACTTCTCAAAAAAGCATTCGGTGGCGACCGCAAAGAATTCTGCCGGATCCGTAGCGCCATACTGATCAAGAAAGGTTGCATGGTGTCGACCGATTTCTTCCCGGAGTTTCTGATATTCCCTCCCCAGAATGCGAGCCCAGGCAATATACATCGACCTGCGTTCCAAGATGGGCGCGCCGTTAGCTCTGCCGTCTTCGGTGTCCAGTTGATGGGCGAATTCATGGAAGACGACGTTGTGTCCATCATGAATATCGCTTGCTCCGGCCTTGACCATATCCCAAGCGAGTACCAACGCACCTCGCTGCCAGGACTCTCCGAGATGGATTTGATCCGTTTCTACAAAATATCCGGGCGCCAGTTCCTGATGGCCTTTTGCTACGAATGCAGTGGGGTAAACCAATATCGAATAGAGTTCCGGGTAGTATTTGGTGTCCCGGTGCAAGAGAAGAATGCTAGCCTGAGCAGCAATTGTGACTTTTATTTCATCAGTCATTTCGAGGCCGCCGCATCCCTCGAAGCTCTTCTCGTCTAAAAACACAAGGATGTGTCCCAATAATTCTTTTCGGTCTTCTTCGGGAAGGCGATGGTAGAATGGGACGTTCTTTTTTATGATCTCAAGCCATTGATCCGGAAATGGACGGGCGCGTATTCTTTCTCTTTTGTGTTTTCTAATTCCAAACATCGTATGAGTCTCCGATTTCAGTAAATTTGCGTGGTAAGTTTGTATGCAAGTTGAGCACCAATTATAGGGACTTAAGTGGTCCTTCGGCTCCCTTTTTTGCGACATTTTTTGTGGGCCGCGGAAGAAAATGCGGAGATTAAAAATAAAAAGAAGCTCCTGAAGGGATGCCGGCGATAGGCTTTTATGTGGCAGGCTTTCCAGCCTGCCATTGTCCGACCATGAGGGATAAAGATGCTTGAAAAGGTAGATTAGAACTTCCGCCCTGATTTACTAGGGATTGTTCTGCTCTTTTAAGATATTTTGTGCCGCGGCCTTCAGGTTTCTGCAGATCACATTGATCAGCGCCCAGATGCTGTCCAGAGATTCAAGCTGACTATTGATGGTAGAGTTGAAGCGGATGTGCAGCGCAGGCTCAAATTCCTCATCCCCTTTCCAAAAAACAAAAAGCAGGGGAATTCGAGGGAAAGCCCAGAGTCTGTAACCCAAATCTCCCATCTCTACTTGAGAGCCACCCAATGATTCCACGGCGGCCTGGAAAATTTCGGGCCTGTCACCGAAAAGTTCCAATAAGGGCTCGGTCGGAAATTTGTGCGGCCCTCGAAAGAACATCTGACCGCCAGGAATGTCCTTTTCGCTGATCCATTTGGCCGACAGTGGGACGTTTTGGGCCTCCAGCAAGTAATGAAGCACGACCAGATAGAATTCAAAATTGAGCTTCTGGTGAGGCAGCGGATGCAGTACCTCTATTGTTTGTTTGTGAGGAACACACAGAAACTTGCCGTTGAGCAAAGAAAAAATGTAGCCTTTTGCCTCTGAGTCATAACGAATCTGAGCATTTACGCATATTTTTTCGGGATCTGCTTCCTGAAGATTTTCCCACAGGAGTGGATCTATTTCGGCAGGATCCGAATAGAGTTTCGTTTTTTGGAGGTCCTGAATCAAAGGATTAATCACCTCCCTGGCTTTGAGGACGTCCTCCTCTGCCACTAGAATCAGCCCCCATCCTCTTTGCGACACAAATAGCCCGTCATAAGGAGTTTCCTCGAATGTTCTCAATATTGCGTGAATGTCTTCTTTTTGCAGGGCGTCCATTACGAGATCCGCTTCGAAGCGGTCGGCGACCGTGTGAATGGAAATAAATTGTGGAATTTGCTGTGTCATATCTGATATCCGTTGATTTGAAGTTCCTGGAACAAATCCTGATACTTTTCCCTTTGCCGCGTTAGAGGTGTGCAAGCAGTAATAATCGCTTCCCGCCTAAAAACCCCGGCAGCAAACGCCGTACAGGAGGGGGCCCCGCACTCTCCGCAATTTGTTTTAGGCAGTGCCCGCAGGATGTCAAGTACACTGAGCGAAGGGTGCTTATCAAAAACCGGCTGAATGTCAGTGGCGTTGGCTTTTACTTCCTGTATTTTTCCAAAATATTCACGGCAGTATTCTTCCGCTTCGTCATGCGTTTTTAAATCTGTGATGGTTATGTAGGTGGGATAAATAGCAACAATATGCCCTCTTTGCATGAGATTAATCACTCCGGCACCGTGCGTATACGTACAGCCCGGAAATGATGCCGCCAAATAGGGAAGGAACTCTTCTATGGACTCTTCCAGGTCCATAATCACATTAAAGTTGGCAGAATTCGGCAGGCATTCGATATTGACTAGACGAAATTGGTATCCCGCTCTCTTTGTAGCATCGTGTTCCATGGCCTTTGACCCTCTATCAAGCTGCTTTACCTTTTCTCAGCAGTTGCTCATATGCCCATTGAATATCCTGAAATTTTTCTTTCGCAAGAGTCTGGAACTCTTCACCCAGGTGTGCAACTTTGTCCGGGTGGTAGCGATTTGCTTGCAATCGATAAGCTCGCTTAATTTCAATTGGTGTTGCCGCTTGTTGAATACCTAAAATTTTATAAGGATCTTTAAATTCTGATCGGTATTGATGTTTATCATTGCTGCGATATTGACTTCCCGAACTCGCTCTCGACTGTTTCTGTTGGTACTTAAATCGGTCCGCGTCATCTGTTGAATAGGCCTGCTGTTTCTTGCGCCACATCCAGTAGATCCCAGCGAGAATCAGGAAATCTTCTATCCAGCCGATCCCGGGTATAAAATCCGGAATCAGATCAAACGGAAAAATGAAGTATATGAGCCAAAGGATCAATAGCCACAGTGGAGGCATTCGAATTATTCCCTGATCATTTCTTTAAATAAAATATTCGAACTCTTGCTTGTTTTAAGATCGAAACTATTTTGCTTGTGTGTTTCTTGGTTGCCATCATCATCTGAAATATATCGATATGACGGGTAAAAACAAGGTTTAAAGTGAACAATGAATTTAGCGCCGCTTAGAAATTCAGCTGATCTGTCGTCTGAAAGTGAAATTGGAAATAGAAAATTACAGCCCATGCGATTGCATTAGATTTGACTTTCCATTCTTAAGTCTTCGTGTTAGAGAGCCAGTCAATCTGCTTCTTTAAATGGGTCTTCGCGGATTTGCGTGACAGATCATTTCGTAGCATAGGGCCTTGTGCCCGTCTTGAACGCCCACAAGGGGCTATGCTACAGGGCGACGGACTGTGGCGCCAAATGACTCGGACGGTTTCACGCTAATCCGCGATGAGCCCTTTAAATTGTATTCATACTTCTCGGAGGCACTAGTGAATATCCTTGTTACCGGCGGTGCAGGCTACATTGGTTCTCATACCGCTAAGCTCCTGAAAAAAGAAGGTCACGTACCGATCGCCTTTGACAATCTTTCCAATGGTTGGGCAGAATGGGTGCGTTTTGGGCCGTTCGTGTTTGGCGACATCAGAAGTGAAGAGAGTCTTTACCAGGCTTTGCGTGGTTTTAAGGTGGATGCCGTAATTCATTTTGCGGCAAAAGCTTATGTAGAAGAATCCACCAGGCTTCCCGAAGAGTACTTTGACAACAATGTAGCAGGTACGATCGCACTCCTTAAAGCCATGAAAAGGGCTGGAACCAAACGGCTTGTTTTTTCCAGTTCCTGTGCGGTTTATGGCGATGCTCAAACTCCTACCATTGGCGAAGATCATCCCAAGAACCCGAAAAACCCTTACGGCCTTTCCAAGTGGCAGTGTGAACAAGTAATCAACCAAGTCGCTCCGGTTGTAGGGATTCATTTTGCGGCATTGCGCTACTTTAATGTGGTGGGAAACGATCCGGAGGGTGAAATATACGAAAAACACGAACCGGAAACGCATGTGTTGCCGAATCTGATGGAAGCCGCCAGATCCGGTGGTTCGTTTACTCTGTTCGGAACGGACCACGATACGGAAGATGGCACGGCGATTCGCGATTATGTTTACGTCATGGATTTGGCAAAGGCGCACATCCGAGCGTTGGATATCATCCAGTCCCGCCCGAAGCACATTTCCAATGTAGGCAAAGGAGAAGGAGTATCGGTTCGGGAATTGGTCGGCATAGTGGAAGATGCGGTTGGGAAGAATCTCAATGTTCGGGAGTATCCTATACGCCCCGGTGATCCACCCAGGCTGGTGGCCGATAACCGCTACCTGAAGACCTGGTTCGAATATGATTTTAGAAGCTTGCGAGAAGTGGTCAAAGGCCTCGCAGGTTTTAAGATCGAAGTTGGTTAGAACCGTCCTGAAGCTTTCTGTGAGCCTGCCTGAGAATATGTCTGATGCGGCTATCCTGACCAGTGAGACAAGAAAGATATTCTCGGTCAAGCCTGTAGTTCTCGGCACGTGCTGCGGGAAACGGAAATTCTGGACGGAACAAGTCTGAGTATATCAGCGTTTAACAAACTACAACTCTTGAAGCAGAACAAGGAGAATGAAGGTGAAGCGGACAAAAAGCATTTTGATCGGAGTGATGTCGTTAATTCTAGCTGTCCTGTGGATGGTCCCCTCTATTTCGACAGCGGCCCAGAAGTGCCCATCGCCGGAAAAAGTTTCGGAAGCCTTTTCAAAGGTTTTTAAACGCGAAGGCGAGGTGATTAAGGTTCAGGAGAGTGTCGTGCCGGGACTCTGCGAAGTGGATATGATGGTGAATAATAGAAAGGGAATTCTGTATGTGGATCCGGATGTCAAATACTTCTTCGCCGGCCAGTTATTGGACGTTGAGGGAGGACGCAACCTGACTCAGGATGCAATGGCCGAGCTCAACCGGTTAAATGCGGAAGAGATGAAAAAGCTGGATTCCCTCACTGCTTTCTCAATCGGGAAATCGGGAAAAACTCTTTATTACGTAACAGATCCGCAATGCCCTTACTGCAAAAAGGGGGAAGAATCCTTGAAAAAGTTGGCGGACGAAGGAAAGATCACCGTCAAATTCCTCTTTTTTCCCCTGCCTATGCATAAAGGAGCCGAACAGGAATGTGTTTCGATCATCTGCGATAATAAAGGCCTGGAAGGGCTGGAGAAAAATTACAAATCCGACAATCAATGCCCGGAAGGGGTGAAGAAAGTTAAAGATACCGTGGAATTCTTAAAGCAAAAAGGAGTCAGCGGCACCCCCGTTTACATATTTGCTGATGGCGCATACCATCCCGGCCTGCTTCAGGAAGCCAAGCTTCTTGAACAACTTGGAATTGCTCCGGAACCAGCAGCCCCTAAAGGTGAAGCAGCAAAGCCCGCCGAGCCGGCTCCAAAAGAGAAAAAGCAATAATTTGAGCCAAACGAAGTGAACGGTGTGTCAGACAAATTATCATCATTTGCTGGAGTGAGCGTCCTCGTTGTTGGTGATGTCATGCTCGACTATTACCAATGGTGTGAAGTGACCCGTATATCTCCCGAGGCTCCAGTGCCCGTTGTGAGGGTAAAAGAAAAAACTTCCGTGCTGGGGGGGGCTGCGAATGTAGCGGCCAATCTTGCAGGACTTGGCTGCAAGGCAGTTCTCCTGGGTACGAAAGGTGATGACGAGGCCGGCAGGGTGCTATCCAATCATCTTCGTGTGGCCGGAATAGAAGATAATTTGCTGGCGGAAGAACACAGACCCACCACGACCAAAACTCGCGTGCTTGCTCAGGGTCAGCAGCTTATCCGGCTCGATGAAGAGGAGGTCGGGGCGCTGTCAGGCCCGGTGGCCAATGAGTTGTTTGCCAGATACAAAGTGCTGTTACCCGATCATCAAGCTGTTATTCTATCCGATTACGGCAAGGGGGTGCTTTCGGGAGAACTCTGCCGAGAGATGATTTCCTTCGCTAGGGAAAACAATGTTCCCGTCCTCGTGGATCCAAAAGGCAAAGACTGGGACCGATACCAAAATGCAACCTGCATTACTCCCAATGAGGTCGAACTGGAATCCGTGCTGAACGGGAACATAGCCTGCGAACAGGACCTCTTGCAAGGGGCACGCAAGATACATGATAACTTCAGCCTGGACTACCTGCTTGTTACCAGGGGAGCAAAAGGCATGATACTGGTTGAGCGCGAGATAGAGCCAATTTTACTCGCCGCAAAACCCAAGGAAGTCTTTGATGTCTCCGGTGCAGGAGATACCGTTATTGCTGTACTCGCAGCCGGTGTAGCGGCAGGACTCAATTGGTTGAATGCCGCCAGATTGGCAAATGCTGCGGCCGGGGTTGTCGTCGGCAAAGTCGGAACGCACGCCATCGGCATGGACGAGTTGATCGTCGCTTTGCGTTTGGATGAAATTGGGTCCTTTCATAAGATTTTCAATCTTGACGACGCCAAAATGCAGGTGGATTCATGGCGAGTGCCGGGTGAACGGGTCGTTTTTACAAACGGTTGCTTTGACTTGCTGCATGTCGGTCATATCAAGCTGCTCCATGCGGCCGCCAAGGAAGGCAGTAAGCTGGTAGTAGGATTGAATTCAGATGCGTCAGTCCGTCGCTTCAAGGGAAACGGCCGACCGATTTTAAATCAACAGGATCGTGCCTCAATATTAGCTGCTCTAGAATGTGTGGATATGGTCGTCATATTCGATGAAGATACGCCGTTAAATCTGATTGAAGTCCTGCGCCCCGACGTACTGGTAAAAGGTGCCGACTATACACGAGAAAATGTCGTAGGCCATCAACTGGTGGAAAGCTGGGGCGGAGAGGTGGTGTTGGTGCCTCTTGCTGCCGGCTCGAGCACAACGAATATAGTCCAACTGATTAAAAAGAACTCTTAATTCTAGAACACATCCCGTTGCTTCACCTGGTTTTATTCCTTTCACTTGCCCTCTTTGGATCCATTCAAATTATCTCTTAACAGTTCGATATAGCGTTTGAGAGTCGGCAGATTTTTGCAGAATCGGTGATTGTCCAATTCCTGGTGGAGCCTCTGCAGCGGGTATGGCAGGCGAAAAAGAGTAATTGTCGCTTCATCGGTATCCAACAACGCCGAGTTGCATACAGCGATGCCGTCACGGTAAGGACCCCCAACGCTTCCCGCTTTAATCCAGTATCTGGAGTGCGGTTTCAGCCTGACAATCAGGGGGCCGATCTTTTGAGATTGATGGATGATGACATCTTCAAATCTTGGCAAATGATCTGCATCCGGCAATTCATACACCGCAGGAATGTGGTCGTGACCGCTTAGAATGATTCTCTTTGGATAATTTCGCCAACTTTCCAGACTCTCAACAATGGCTGCCTTGTCCAAGTAGTTGAATGACTCAATGTTGATTGCACGCCTCTGCCGAGGAAGATGAAAAGGACTGTGGTGTGTCAGCGCGAAGCGTTCTTCTTCGATCAGTAAAGGAAGCCCCAGCAAATAATCGCTTGCCCCGGGAATGGTTGAAAGCAGACCTGCATTGTAAGCGCTTGCCTGCATGCGATCCAGCTGATTAGAATGATCGGTGAAAAGACCGGCGACCAGTAAATCATGATTTCCGGCTACCGTCGGAATGTTGAGCGACTTGATCCGCTTGAGAGTGCGATCTCCAAAGGGCAGCCAACCGACGATGTCGCCAAGGCAATAAACTCCATCAGCGCGGAGCTCTTTTAGGTGGTTGAGGCACCGCTCCAATGCATATTCGTTTCCGTGGATATCACCGAAAAAGTAATAGCGCATGAGATCCTCAATTTGAAAATCTGTCAATGTTCCAGAGCAAACCGTTGGAGGAAGCTTTAATTGCTCCATGAACATCTGTTCTATGAATGATTATGCCGCGCCTGTTGCATTCCTGCAGTACTGCTGCTGCCGGCAAACCAAACCAATTATCAAATCCGCACGAAAAAACTATATCCTTTGGACGGAGTCGATCGAACAATAGTTTACTGTTGGAACTTGCGCTGCCATGGTGCGGCGAAATGAGCAGCAGCTTATCACAAGGGGAATAGTGTCCGAATACCACTTTTTCGACCGATGAATCGATGTCACCCGGAATTATGACACATGTCTTTTTGAATTTAATCTGCAGCACCAAGGACGCATTATTTAGATTGTTATTCCAATCTCTGCTGAGATATGCGGGTGTGGGATGAAGGATTTCGAGTTCACACTCCCCAATATTCTTCGGGACCAGAATGTCAGGAAAGTGCCTTAGCGGCAAGTTGCGCTTGAGAGCAATGTTTCTCAGTTCGTTTGTACTTTTGCTCCTATTCTCGTCAACTGCCCCCGTTTCAGCAAAGCATCCTACATCGAAATGATTGAGTATAAATTGGAGGCCATTTCGATGATCCGGATGATCGTGCGATAGGATCACATAGTCCAGCTTCTGAATGCCGGCGTGCCAGAGGAACGGAGCTACTACATAGCGCCCGACATCAAAGGAATCATCAAAGAATCCGCCGCCATCTATCAGCATGCTTTCGCCGTTGGGAAAACGCACCAGGGTGGAACTTCCCTGACCTACATCAATGGCTGTGACTTCCAGCAATCGGTCTTTGTCGCCATGAGCTGAATAGATCCTGTTTGAGAACGTGTAACCACATACGAACAGAACCACTAGCGCTAGCGCTGCCGACTTTTTCTGCCATCCCCACGAACATAACAATAAGGCAAGACTTGCATAAAATCCGAGCAGCCAGATTGCCGGTACGACGCCTACCCAGATGAAACTCCATGATAAATTGCTGAACCACAGAATGACGTGCTGACACAAGTCCACCAGCCAGCCACCGACTTTAAGCAAATATATCGCAAGAGTCTCGTTCAATGCGAAGAAGACGAGGCTCATGAGCCCAATTGGCAGGACCAGGAAGCCGATCACAGGAACTAATAGAGTGTTGGCGAACAATGCTGCCACTGAAATTCCGTTAAAGTGGTATGCTATGATGGGCGCGACAGTGATTGTTACTGCTGCTGAAAGGAGTAAAGCATTCAAGAAGGGCTTGGAGATGCTTGTCAGACGAAAAGAGCCATCATAATCGAGTGGGAAAAGATGCTTCTCTATTTTATGAAATCGAGGAAAAAATAAAAAGATGCCGATCATTGCTGCGAATGATAGCTGAAACGAAACTTGCTGCAGAAAATTGGGGGAGATCAGGAGAATGAACAGAGCTGCGGCTGCCAGGAGTGTAGCTGGATCGGGGGGGCGATAAAAATAAATGGCGCAGCAAATTAGCAAAAGCATGATAGCTGCCCGCCAGGTGGGCAGAGCGAGACCCCCCACGAAAGCGTACGTAAGTGCGAACAAGAATGCGATCCACAAGGCTATGCGTCGATCGCTCGTTGTTTGCAGGACAGATGGAGCGAGCAAACGGATTAATTGACTGGTCAGCCAAAAAACGGCCAGACTGACCATTCCCAAGTGGAGGCCGGAGATGGCCAAGAGGTGGGTAACTCCGGCACGGTTCAGGTGTTCTCGCCACCGGTCTGTCAACTGATGACGATATCCCAGCAATAAAGCTGAGTAGAAAGCAGCAACATCGGAGGACTCATTAGCCTTTAACCACATGAGGGCTTCCTGGCGGAACCGATCAAGAGGTTTTGTGAAGTAACTGAATATCGACGATAAATTTCGAAGTGGAGCTAATTTTAACAAAAGACCATCATCGGGAACGTAGGCCCGGCCATAAAACCCCCGCTCTGCTTGACCTCGAACATAATCATAACTGCCCGGATTATTAAAATTGTGAAATGGCTTTAAATGGACTCGAGCCAGAAACCTGTCGCCCGCAAGCCAGGTTCCAGGTTTTAAGTCAGCCCTGCCAAGAGTGATGATGATGCTTCCTCGGACCGGGAAACTTTCTTCCTTTGTTATGACTTGTTGCAGTCGGACCGGGAGTAAAATCTTATCAGGATAATAATCGGGTGGTTGGATCACTTCGGCCATCACTAGGATGTCAGCCTTATTGAGGAAAGCTTGAAGGCTTATTGGCGCTGGAAGGGCGGGCTGTGCGAGTCGACCGGCCAGGAGGCCAAGGCACGTGAAAACGACAATCCCGGCTGCAAGATGGAAGGCATGGCTGTTTGGGCGAATTGCGGCAATGAGGCAGGCAACTAAAACAGAACCTATCAGCGGAAAAAAGCCTGCTGGAAGATCGAGAGAGAACCACTCTGCCCCGGCAATCCCTACCGCGAAAGCAATCGCAATCACACAAAGCGGGCGACCTCTCATGCTCTTCCTCATTGATGGTTCAAGTCAGAAAAGATCTGGGTAGTGAACTCTTTTCAGGTCATTATTTGCCTATTCCTGATCCTTCTCCCGCCAAATTCTGGCACCCACGGCTTCGAGCTTCTGTTCGATGGTCTCATAACCCCTATCTAAATGGTAGATGCGGCTTATCTCCGTCACTCCATCAGCGGCTAGACCGGCAAGCACCAAAGAAGCAGACGCACGCAAATCGGTAGCCATGACGGGGGCTCCGGAAAGAGAGCTTACGCCGCGGACTACTGCGTTTCTTCCATCCAGGTTGATATCCGCCCCCAACCTCTTGAGCTCTAAAACGTGCATGAAACGGTTTTCGAATATTTGCTCTGTAATGAGGCTTACCCCATTTCCCAATGTCATTAAAGACATGAATTGGGCCTGCATATCGGTCGGGAATCCTGGGAACGGCCAGGTTTTCATGTCAATACTTCGGATGTCAGAAGCCGCCTGGACATCCAGTATACCGTCTTCAACTTTAATGGCGGCTCCTGCCGCTTTAAGTTTACCGGTCACCGCTTCAAGGTGTTCGGGGCGACACGGGGAGAGAGTGAGATGGCCTCCCGTGATGGCTGCAGCTATCATGTAAGTGCCTGTCTCGATGCGATCGGGAATAACGGTATAGCTGCCGGGTTTGAGATCGGACACACCTTCAATCGTGATTTGCGGAGTGCCGGCACCGCGAATACGAGCGCCCATTTGGCCAAGATATTCGGCGAGGGCGAGCACTTCCGGCTCGCGTGCTGCGTTTTCAAGTACTGTAACACCGGCAGCCAGGCACGCAGCCATCATCAGATTTTCCGTACCGGTTACCGTGACTTGATCGAAAGTGATAGTTGCTCCCTGCAAGCGCTTGGCTTCAGCGATAACATAACCATGCTCCAACTGTATTTCAGCACCCATCCGCTCCAATCCTTTTAGATGGAGGTTAATGGGACGGGCTCCGATGGCGCAGCCACCCGGCAGTGACACCCTGGCGCGTTGATATCTTGCCAACAGAGGGCCAAGGACAAGCACTGAGGCACGCATCGTCTTAACAAGCTCGTATGGTGCTTCCGGTCTATGGATATGGCTGGTGTCGATACGGAATTGATCGTCGTGTTCACTCTCTGCTCCCATGTGGCCCAAAAGTCGCTGCATCGTTCGGATATCTCGCAGGCGGGGTACATTGGCAAGAGTATGTTTGCCTGATGCAAGAAGGGAAGAGGCCATGAGGGGCAGAGCTGCATTTTTAGCCCCACTGATGGGGATATGGCCTGTTAGCGGGACACCGCCTTCAATCATCAGTTTATCCATTATTCACCCTCTCAGCTCTACATAGATGCAGGATTCTTGGTATCCCGGAATAATCTTTCGTTATTTGAAGGTCCTGGAAATTTCGGTTTTGCTTTAGTTCTTTTTGCAGGATTTCTGCTTGCCCCTGCCCAATTTCCAGTAGAATTGTTCCGCCAGGCCGCAGGTATGATGGAGCAGCCTCCAGAATACTTCGGATAGTGTTCAATCCTTCGGGCCCTCCGCCTATCAAGGCCGCATGTGGTTCATATTTCTCTATTTCCGGTGCCAGATTGTCGAACTCCTCCTCTCCAATATAGGGGGGATTGCTTACAATCAGATCGAAGACAGATCGAAGCGGAGAAAAACAATCGAATAGGTTGGTCGCGACAAACAAAATACGGTCCAGGACATGATGGCGTAAAGCGTTGCGTTTGGCTACTTTTAGTGCCTCATATGAAACGTCGACAGCCAATATCTCAGCGACTGGACGCTCCCGTGCAATGGATACAGCAATAGCGCCCGAGCCTGTTCCCAAATCAAGTACCCTCCGCCGGTCATGGTCCAACAGATCAATGGCCATTTCGACGATCAGCTCAGTCTCCGGTCTCGGGATCAAGACCGATGGATTGACTTCAAATTCAAGCGACCAGAATTCTTGTTTCTGAGTAATGTACTGGGTTGGTTCGCGTGCGGCTCGTCTTTGGATTGCCTGCCGATAGAGGGCTAGTTCGGTTCCGTTGAGAGGTTGGTCGTAATGAAGGTACAGTTCGATTCGATCTTTTCCGAGCACATGGGCCAGCAGGACTTCAGCGCTTGCACGGGGTTGATCAACATCGTAGCGGCTAAAATACTCCGTTGTCCACTGGAGCACTTTGAGGATGGTCCAAATTTCTTCCATCCTTCGTCCTTATCTTATTATTGTTTTTCACTGTTTAGAGCTTCCGCCCGAAAGTGAGTGATCAAGGGATCGACTATTTCATCAATCGAACCGCTGAGAATTGCATCAAGTTTATACAGGGTAAGATTAATTCGATGGTCGGAGACCCGGTTTTGAGGAAAGTTGTAGGTGCGAATTCGCTCGCTTCGATCGCCCGTCCCCACCTGGCTCTTACGCTCCTGCGCTATTTTGGCGTCTTGCTCGCTTTGCATTTGGTCAAACAGGCGGGCGCGCAGCACTTTCATCGCTTTTGCTTTGTTCTTGTGCTGCGATTTCTCATCCTGGCAAGTGACCACCAATCCCGTGGGCAAGTGTGTGATGCGGACGGCCGAATCGGTGGTGTTGACGCTTTGTCCGCCAGGGCCGGAGGATCGGAAAACATCCACCCTGATTTCGTTGGGGTCGATGTAGATATCGACTTCTTCTGCTTCCGGAAGCACTGCGACGGTAACCGCCGACGTGTGTATCCTCCCCTGACTTTCTGTGACCGGCACCCGTTGCACCCGGTGCACCCCGCTTTCATATTTTAATCGGCTGTAAACACCTCGCCCGTTAATGGCGGCAATGATTTCCTTGAATCCGCCAATGCCTGTTGGGTGACTGTCGAGTATTTCCACATTCCAGTGTTGGAATTCGGCGTACCGGGAATACATGCGGAAGAGGTCTGCGGCAAAGAGTGCGGCTTCATCTCCGCCCGTACCCGCACGAATTTCCAGGATCACATTCTTTTCATCATTAGGATCCTTTGGTGCGAGCATCATCTTGAGCTCATCTTCAGAAGTATCGACCGCCTTTTTGAGGGCCGACACCTCCTGCCTGATGAGCTCTCGCATTTCGGGATCTTCCTCGTTCTCGAGCAGTTCCTGATTTTCGGTAAGCTGGAGTTTTGCTTTGGTGTAGCTCCTATAAGTCTCCACAATAGGCGCAAGCTCAGCGTGCTCTTTGGCAACTTTCTGGTATTCCTTAAGGTTGGCCAAAAGATCCGGGTTGCTGAGATCCTCTTCCAATTTTCGGATTTTTTCTTCTATGGTGTCTAATCGTTCAAACATATTTGCGCTTGCCTACTGGGTAACTCCATGCTCCGACGGCACTATTATGCCCCTTCGGGTTGTTTTTGCTTGTCAGCTTGGAATTTCTCGTATTTCTTTCTGAAACGTTCGATGCGGCCGGCGGAATCGATTAATTTCTGCTTTCCAGTGTAGAACGGATGGCATTTAGAACAAATTTCCACACGTATGTCTTGCTTTGTGGACCCGGTTGGAATTTCATTGCCGCAGGCACAGCGAATGACAGTTTCATGGTATGTTGGGTGAATATTCTCTTTCATTAAAGCTTCCTCCTTAGCAGTCATTAGAATTTGTCGAAGAACTATATATCATAACCCCAAAATGTCTAATTTTCAATTCAAAATTGAGCTTTTCACAATCATTAACAGCACCTCCTGTCCTCCTCGCCGACGCCTTGTAACCAGTGCCGGATCCAGCGTTCGGGCATTGCCGCTGGTGCGGACCGAAGCCTTTCGACCAAAGGATACAGAATGTTCTCCTTCGATAACGGCTAAAAACTTGGTTCGCCTCTAAGTCTAATCTCTGATAACATACTCTATGAGTTCAAGGGTGGCGAGCATAGTTCAAAGTAACTCTTTTCTCAAGATTCAGGTTAAATTTAACCAGGAGCTTATGCGAGAATTCGCGGACTTTCACCTCCACCCTGACCCTCTCCCTAAAGGGAGATTGTGTTGCGGATGGACACGCTCTGCTTATCAGATATCCGGCATCGGCTGAAAGCCGGCAGAAACTTTAGCCGCCGTGCACCAGTTATTGGATTGTCGCACTAAACCATAAAATCATGACAAGGTCGCATAATGGTCCAGTACTTTGTTTCATTTTATCCACGCATTCCCCTTGATGAGAATTTATCAATTTTCGAGCCCTTGCATGACAGCAATGTGCAGCTACTGGTAACGCAAGCTGCCGGAGTTTTGTTGCCCCCATATATCCCTCCATGGCGCTACCATGAGATTACGCGACTGGCTAAAGAGTGGTTCCCCAGGCTTGGGGCTCGCTTTGTTTATCAAGGCAAGATTAAGCAAATTGACCTCTTCCGCAGACTTGGCGTCAGCTACCCAGAAACACGGACCTTCAACAATCCTTCTCACCTCATGGACCATTTGCAAAGATTTGGATCACCGTGGGAATACCCTCTCGTCCTAAAAGGGGACAAGGGCGGCGGCGGCAGCACTGTTTATCCTATCTACTCCTCGAGCGACATTTCCAGGCATCTGGTAAAGCTTCCCACTCACGAACCGGTGTTGCTGCAAAAATGGGTGGAGCACGGAGGGAGGGATCTTCGCGTGGTGATATACGGCACCCAGGCAATAAGTTATTTCCGAGTAGGAGATGGTCATTTCTACAATAACGTTTGTCGTGGTGGCCGCATCGATCACGAACTGTGTCCCGAGCAACGAAGAACCGGTATGCAAGCCGTTCTAGAATTCTGCCAACGTGCCTACATCGATATTGCCGGCTTTGATTTGATGTTTCCTGATAACAGTCGACCTGTATTCATAGAGATCAATTTCCATTTCGGCCGGAAAGGTTTAGGGGGCTTTCCCGGACATCAAAAGAAAGTGCAGCAGGCTGTAAAACATTGGCGGGCAGCTATTCTTGGAAATAGCTAAATATGCGTTCGGTAATTTTTGACTCCTTCCTTGTAAAGCTAGAATAACTGAAATTTTTCTTTCGGATCAATAACGCGACAGATGACTAGCATCTAGCGGTTCATAGAGGCTAGGAAATCTGCATTGTTCTTGGTCCCTTGCATTTTGTCGAGCAAGAACTCCATGGCGTCGACTGGGTTGAGAGGCGACAGCAGTTTTCGCAAGATCCAAATACGATTGAGATCATCCGCGGGCAAGAGGAGCTCTTCTTTGCGAGTTCCGGACTTATTGATGTCGATGGCAGGAAAGATGCGCCGATCTGCAAGTTTGCGCTCAAGTACAATTTCCAAGTTGCCGGTTCCTTTGAATTCTTCAAAGATGACTTCGTCCATGCGGCTGCCGGTATCGATCAGAGCCGTGGCAATAATGGTTAGACTTCCACCCTGTTCGACGTTGCGTGCGGCTCCAAAGAATCGCTTAGGGCGATGCAAGGCATTTGAATCCAGACCGCCCGAGAGAATTTTCCCACTCGGGGGAACAACGGTGTTGTAAGCGCGTGCAAGTCGCGTGATGCTGTCAAGCAGAATCACCACATCTCTTTTGTGCTCGACCAGGCGTTTCGCTTTCTCGATCACCATCTCAGCGACCTGAACATGACGCTGCGGCGGTTCGTCAAAAGTGGAGCTAACGACCTCGGCTCGGACACCGCGCTGCATGTCGGTTACTTCTTCAGGACGTTCATCTATTAGCAGAACGATTAGGTAAGAGTCTCTGTGGTTGATCGTAATGGCATTGGCAATGTTTTGAAGCAGCATGGTCTTACCCGTGCGTGGTTGCGCAACAATGAGACCGCGTTGTCCGAATCCAATCGGCGTTAAAAGATCCATCACCCGTGTCGAGAAGTTATCCGAGGCCGCTTCGAGGTGGATTCTTCGGTCGGGATAAAGGGGCGTCAAATTGTCGAATAGAATCTTATCCCTGGCGACCTCAGGATCTTCATAATTGACTCCCTCGACCTTCAACAGAGCGAAATAGCGTTCATTGTCTTTAGGGGGACGAATTTGTCCCGAAATGCTGTCCCCGGTGCGTAGACCGAAACGTCGAATCTGGGAAGGGGACACATAAATATCGTCAGGCCCGGGCAAATAATTGTAGTTCTGGCTTCTTAGAAACCCAAATCCATCGGGCAGAATTTCAAGTACACCATCCCCATAAATCAGGCCGCTCAGTTCCGCCTGCGCCTGTAAAATCGCAAATATCAGTTCTTGTTTGCGCATGGAGCTGGCGCCCTCAATATTCAGGGCTTTGGCCATGCTCATCAGCTCCCTGATGTTCTTATTTTTGAGTTCCACCAGGTTCATCATCTCATCTTGCAGACCGACACCCTCTCGATCTTTATCGTCCGCGCCGGCCTTCGATTGATTTTTTGCAGATTCTGCCATGATTGCTATTCTCCTTTAAATTGATAGAGTCTATGTGATCTATTTTAATATTCTTTAATTGTCCTATTATCTCGAATCTTGGTCACAGGGATTGGATTTGTTGCTGGGAATCAGGATAATTTCAAGGGAGTTGCTTTGATGCAAAGAAATGGGTCCGTAGTCCAGCTTGCATAACCCGTAAGAAAAATTGTCGCGTTTTCCTCCGAAGGGGTAAAAGGGCAATAGGTGAGATGATTAGTGGTTAGAATCCTAAGCGCGTCCACACGCTTGGTTTAGCTTCTCCCTGATCTACGTGTTTGCGGCATTCAGCGAGCATTGTTTCAACGCGATCCTGATACCCTAGCTCTTTTACAGCCTCAGGATAATTATTGGATATGTTGACTAGACGATCTTGGGCCGGCTTATATTTAGCCTGATTGTAATAGAATTCGCCCACATAGAATTCATGAGCGACAATTCGTTTCTGGCATTCGAAGAGCTGCTTTTTTGCCCTGCGTCCATATTCGGAGTTTGGATACGCTTGAATTACTCGCTGAAAACTCTCCATAGCGACCCGCGTCTCTTCTTGATCCCGGTCTATGGTACTAAAGGACAGGAAATGGCACATGCCGATTTGGTACAGGACGTAAGGGACCACCTCATTCCGTGGATGCAGGCGCACAAACTCCTCATAAGCGATTGCGGCGTCCGTGTATTTTTTGTCGAAATAGTATGCATCTCCCAGTTTAAGGTCTGCCAAAATTGCATATTTGCTGTATGGATAACGTTCCTTTAACTGCTGAAAATCCTTTACTGCATCTCCGTAGTCCTTATCTTTCATCTTCTGCATGCCATCAAAGGCCAATTGCTGTGCATTCTTTTCGGTTTCTGAGCCTCCGCCACCAAACAAATCACCAAAATAGAAATTCACGAGATAAGAGTTACAGCCGGAAGTCCCAACGAGGATGCAAACAAGGAGTATGCAATATATAAATTGAAGGATCTTCTTCAAGTTCTTGAAGTTCTTCAAACAAACCAACATTTAAAATCCTGTAATTGGAGCACGCTGATAGTCGCTAAGCCAGCCCTCCGTCTTTCTGTGAGAACTTAACCTGTCCGACTTTGATATCATGCCTTCTTTCCATTCCGCAGTCAAACACATTTGCAAAAAATCTTTGCAAGTATAAACTCATAGTCTCAAACTTTCGACTCCTACAATGAGAATTTATTTGTTCGACTTTAACATTTAGCGTTTGAATTCTAAAATTCGGAGTTCGAGTTTGTTCGAGCCCTTGATAGCCTTTCAAGAAGACAATGTCAATGAAAGTGATTTTCGACGCAACCAGCAACGTTGAAAGCCGCCATTGCTCCTTCGTGCTTCTTCCCATAGCAGCCTTTTAGTCCGCCGCTGGATTCCATCTTTTCAAGCAAAACTTCTTTAGGCGAACTAGAGCAACGTGGAAACCGGCTGCAAGCCCAGCCGGTTCGCCTCCGATAATGACAATATGATAAAGGTCAGTCATGAGCTTGATTGAAAATATACTCTCGGACGAGATAAGGTGATGCTGCCTTGGTGTCTTTGTGGCGACCCGTTAAGGGTATTCCCGAAAAATCAAAGATCTTAACTGACAACTTTATCGATGGCTGCAGCTATTTGGGATTTCGCCACCGCTCCGGTTATTTGCTCGCTTACGTTGCCTCCCTTAAAGATAATAAGTGTTGGAATGGCACGGATGCCGTAGCGGGATGGCGTCTTGGGGTTATCATCCACGTTGCATTTAGCCATCTTTACCTTACCGCCATATTCGGTATTCAGCTCTTCAATGACCGGGGCGATAGCACGGCACGGCCCGCACCACGGCGCCCAAAAATCTACTAACACAGGCACATCGGACTGCAATACTTCCTGTTCGAAAGTGCCATCGCTAATCTCTACAATATTTGCTCCTGCCATTACAAATGCTCCTCTCATTCAGCGCAAGTGAGAACGTAAAATAACCTACTGTATCCTGATTCTATGCTTTAAGAGAACGACTGGTTATGTCATATAAACTAAAGATAAGGTCCTTGTCAATCTAACAATAATCGACTTAAAGCTATGAATCGGTTGCGTTAGTAGTTAATATAAGTCTCTTGCCGGGTGCCTGCCAGGCAGGTTAAATTTCAAAAAATGCCATCTGAAAGAACGTCTTCCCGACCTCCTCTCATCGGTGAGCTGATAAATAACGATGAGTTTCTAGCTTGGGTGAGCCTGTATGAATGATCGGAAAAGTGTTTATCGTTGTCAACAATGTGGCTATGTGAGCCCCAAATGGATGGGGCGTTGTCCTGATTGTCAGCATTGGCACAGCCTTCTGGAAGAGGCCTCCCACAAGGCTAGCCACAGATCAGCCAGTCTCTCGCGATGCCAGACTCTTCCCATGTCTTTGTCGGAAGTTCCGGAGTTGAAAGAAAATCGCATTATGACCGGTGTCAAAGAATGGGATAGGGTTTTAGGAGGTGGGTTGATTCCGGGGACTCTCGTGCTGTTGGCCGGGGATCCCGGCATCGGCAAGTCTACATTGCTCTTGCAGAGTTTGGCACGCATCGCTCAACGGGAACAAATTCTTTACGTTTCAGGCGAGGAGAGCCCGCAACAATTGAAGATGAGAGCTGCCCGGCTAAAAGCCGAGGTTGCCAACCTGTTCATATATGCAGAAACTCAGCTGGAAAACATAATCGACGTCATTCTGCATAACCCTCCGGCAATCCTGGCAATCGATTCTATCCAAACTATCTACTCCAGCGCGTTCGATGTATCCCCGGGATCTATAAGCCAGGTCAGAGAATGTGCGTCCAAGTTGATGAGAGTGGCGAAAGATAAGAACATCAGCATTTTTCTTGTCGGTCATGTCACTAAGGAGGGTTCTATTGCAGGTCCGCGGGCGCTTGAGCATTTGGTGGACACTGTGCTCTATTTAGAAGGGGATAGAACACATACTTTTCGTGTTTTGCGTGCCATAAAGAACCGCTATGGGTCCTGCAATGAGATAGGAGTGTTCGAAATGAAGGAAACCGGTATGGAAGAAGTTCCAAATCCTTCGCAGCTGCTGCTGTCGGAGAGGCCAACCGGTGTGTCCGGTTCGGTGGTGGTTTGTTCAATGGAGGGTACTCGACCGCTGCTGGTGGAACTACAGGCTCTTGTGTCGGCTACCGGTTGGATGCAGCCGCGTCGAACTTCTATGGGAGTGGATAGCAACCGGTTGTCTCTTTTGTTGGCTGTCTTGGAAAAGAAAGCGGGTTTCAACTTTGCCCAACAAGATGTTTTTGTAAACGTGGCAGGTGGAGTTCGTCTTTCGGAACCGGCTGCCGACCTGGCACTGATTACTGCTTTGATGAGCACCTATCTGGATCGCGCTGTACCTGCCGATTATGTGGTCTGGGGTGAAGTTGGATTGGCAGGAGAAGTGAGAGGGGTTGGACACGCAGCCGCAAGAGTGGGTGAGGCCCAAAAACTCGGTTTTTCCAGGCATCTGATTCCAAAAAGCAATGCCGACCGTCTCTCGCAAGAACTGCACGTAGAATGTGTCGGGGTAAGATCCTTGCGAGATTTGCTCGAAGCCGTGTTCGACGGCAGCCGGTCAAGTGTCGGGATCGCCCCCTGACGCCATGACCTGACGGTTACCCTGAAACATGAAAAACCGGGCCGGTTCTCCGAAAGAGTTCCGCTTAAAGACCCGCTTCGGAGAGCAGACCCCTAGTTTTTGAACAAATAGAACAACGTTATACCTGCACAGGAGGACAAATCCGAAAGAGTAAATTGTTGCTGCTTCAGATCTCCTCCTCAGGTAATATTAAGTTTCCAATGCCTTACGAATTGCTCTTCTATAAGGCCTTCTTAGAATTCCAACTTCTGTAATAATTCCGGTAAGGTATTTATTCGGAGTTACATCGAAGGCGGGATTTAGAGCTGGAATTCCTTTGGGTGCCACACTTCGTCCGCCTATATGCGTAACTTCGGAGGGACTCCTCTCTTCAATGGGGATTCCACTTCCGTCGGCGATACTCGGGTCAATGGTAGAACGTGGAGCTGCAACATAGAATGGAATATTGTGAGTGTTAGCCAGGACTGCGACAGTGTAGGTGCCGATCTTATTGGCCGTATCTCCATTGGCGGCTATGCGGTCGGCCCCAACGACCACCACATCTACTCTTTGTTGCTGCATGATGCTTCCCACGGCATTGTCTGTGAGCACTGTCACTGGTATGTTACTGCGCATCAACTCATAGGCAGTGAGCCGACTGCCTTGAAGGAAAGGACGTGTTTCACATGCCAAGACCTGAATGGAAGGGTCTGCAGCATGTGCTGCGCGGATAACCCCCAGTGCTGTACCATAGTCTGCGGTGGCCAGGGCTCCGGCGTTGCAATATGTGAGGATTCTTGCGCCGGCTGGGATGACGCTTTTTCCCCAGGCCCCGATCGACTTGTTGCCTGCTATATCCTCCGCCAGGATCTCATCCGCTTTCTGTCTAATCAGGTGCTGTAGCTCTGATACTTTGGATCGTGGATTCTCTACCACTACGGAGTAAATCCTCTCAACAGCCCAACTCAAATTATTGCCGGTGGGGCGTGCTTTCTTGACCTGCTGACACAGCTGCTCGAATTTTCTCTTGAAGATTTTTGCATCGCTTGCTTCGATACGCCGTGCTCCCACCGCCAGGGCCATAGCGCCTGCAACACCAACAGCCGGCGCGCCTCGAATGGTCATGTTCTTTATTGCCTTGATTATTTGCTGAGGAGTGGTGAACTTGAGTATCTTCTCGCGTTTGGGAAGTACCCTTTGATCGATCATGGCCACTTCTTCTCCCTCCCAATAAATGGGAGGTAAATATTGTTCCGACATGGGTTGCTTGCCTCCTAGTTTTTGTCAGAGTTTCTTGTGAAGGATTTCGTTTACCAGTTTAGGATTTGCTTTTCCTTTTGTTTTTTTCATGACCTGCCCGACAAAAAAGCCGAACAGTTTTTCTCTGCCACCTCTGTAAAGTTCTACTTCTTGTTTATTTTCAGCGAGTACCTCATCAATCACCGACTCGATAGCCCCCTCGTCTTTAACTTGTTTGAGGCCCTTTTCTTCTACAATCACGGAGGCATTCTTGCCCGTTACATACATCTCTTGAAATACAGATTTTGCGATCTTACCGCTGATCATGTCGCTGTCGATCAATTCAAGCAATTCCCCCAATTGTTGTGGGGCTACCTTGCAGCCCTCGATGTCTTTTTCATCCTTTTTCAGTTCCCTTAACAACTCGGACATAATCCAGTTGCTGACAACTTTGGGTTGATTAAATCGTTGCAATACGGCCTCAAAGTACTCCGCCAATGCTTTTGAAGAAGTGAGTACCTGCGCATCGTATGCGGGCAGTTCGTAATCACGCAAGAACCTTTGCCTCTTAGCCTCGGGCAACTCTGGAAGAGATGCGCTCACTCTTTCAATCCACTGCTCATCAATGACTATAGCGACCAAATCTGGGTCTGGAAAATAGCGGTAATCGTGCGCTTCCTCTTTCCCTCGCATACTGACCGTGGTGTTTCGATTTACGTCCCACAACCTCGTTTCCTGAATGACCGATTCGCCTTTTTCCAGCAAAGCTGTCTGCCGTCTTATTTCAAAGTCCAATGCCCGTTGTACGTTGCGGAATGAATTCATATTCTTGAGTTCAGTCTTGACTCCGAGCTTTTCTGTGCCGATCGGTCGAAGAGAAATGTTGGCGTCACAGCGCAAGCTTCCTTCCTCCATGTTGCCGTCGCAGATTTCCAGATAGCGTAAGATTTCCCTGAGCATCCTGAGATAAGAAGCAGCGTCTTCGGGCGATCGCAAATCCGGCTCGCTGACAATCTCGATAAGGGGCACGCCAGTTCGGTTGAAATCCACGTGGCTTACGGGTTGAAAATCGTCATGAATGAGCTTGCCCGCATCCTCTTCCATGTGAATTCGGTGTATTCTGATCTTTTCCAGACCCTTTTTCGTTTCTATTTCTATCCATCCGTTTTCGGCGAGGGGGAGTTCATATTGGGAAATTTGATAACCCTTTGGAAGGTCGGGATAGAAGTAGTTCTTTCGTGCAAATTGGCTAGCCGGTGCAATTCGGCAGTGAGTTGCCAGGGCCATCTTCATGGTGAATTCTACTACTTTTTGATTCAAGACCGGCAAGGACCCGGGCATGCCAAGACAAACCGGGCAGGTATGGGTGTTAGGCAGCGCTCCGAAGGTCGTGGAGCAACTACAGAATATTTTGCTTCGAGTCAGCAGTTGAGCGTGTACTTCCAGGCCAATAACCGGTTCATATTTCATCATGGCTCCAATGTTTTTCAAGACACATATCGGCGTAAAGCCTGTTAGGCAGTGTAATACAATATTTTAGTGCCGCAAATTTTGAATCAAAATATGTAACATCTCTTGCCGAATAATAAGCGCCGGCACCAGGCGGGTACGGTAAATCCGAGGTGGTGGAGTACCGGGTTCCACCTCCCATCTTATAGCACCAACCTGGACAGGGGGCAACTTCGATACTACATCGGGTGAAGGCAATGGAGTTGACAACTATGAGTCCATCACAATACATATTCTTACGGTAACTTAAGGCTCCATGGTGGGCGCAAATGCCCCGCCCGACGCTCTCATCAACATAAAATCTTTTGCTCGCTAAACAACATTTGACATTGTGAGATTTTTCTTTTAGGTGTAAAAAGATCTTGAAAAAGCCATTTTTACATGAGTGTTCTCAGCGGCAAGTCTAATTCCTACAGAAATCAATTGATAAGGCGAGCGAGGAGAAAAATGAAAATTCACGAGTACCAGGCGAAAGAGCTTTTTCAAAAATACGGAGTCCCTATTCCTCGTGGAAAGGTGGCCTTCAATGTTGAGGAAGCCAAATCCGCGGCAGCAGAGTTGGGAACGTACCCGGTAGTGATTAAAGCTCAAATTCATGCCGGCGGGCGCGGTAAGGGTGGAGGCGTCAAGCTGGCAAAGACTTCTTCCGAGGCAGAAGAAGTGGCAGGGGCGATCCTTGGCATGACTTTGGTCACCCACCAGACGGGGCCGGAAGGAAGGCTCGTACGAAAGGTCCTGGTGGAAGAAGGATTGGAGATTGAAAAAGAGCTGTATTTGGGTATGCTTCCGGATCGGTCCACTGCCAAAGTAACCATAATGGTTAGTGAAGCCGGCGGCATGGATATCGAAGAGGTTGCGGCAAGCACACCCGAGAAAATAATCAAAGTTCAAGTCGATCCACTGCTTGGATTTGAAGCCTTTCAAGCCCGCAAACTAGCCTATGGTTTGAACCTCGAGCCTGATCTGGTCAAGCTCTTTGTGCCTATGGTGACAAAGCTTTACAAGCTTTTCGGCGATTATGACTGTTCGATGGTTGAGATCAATCCGTTGGTCATCACCAAAGACAGAAATATGCTGGCCCTGGATGCCAAAGTCAACTTTGATGACAATGCTCTTTTCCGGCACAAGGACATTTTGAGCTATCGCGATCTGGATGAGGAGGATCCTTCCGAAGTCGAAGCTTCCAAATACAACCTCAACTACATCAAAATGGATGGAAACATCGGAAACATGGTGAATGGCGCGGGATTGGCCATGGCGACCATGGATATCATCAAGTTGGCCGGTGCGGACCCCGCCAATTTCCTCGATGTCGGCGGTGGCGCCAGTGAGGAAATGGTTGAGAACGGCTTTCGTATCATCCTAAGTGACCCAACTGTTAAGGGAGTGTTCATCAACATCTTCGGAGGAATACTCCGCTGCGATATCCTTGCCCAGGGTGTTGTGGAAGCTGCCAAGAAAGTCGATGTGCGGGTACCGGTTGTCATTCGTATGGAAGGGACCAATGTGGAAAAAGGCCGGCAAATTCTTGAAGCATCCGGAATGAACTTAACTGTAGCGTCGGATCTGACCGATGCCGCCCAAAAGGTCGCGACAATCGCTAAAGGTTAAAGGGGGAATTTCATGAGCATTTGGGTGGATCAAAATACTCGTTTATTGGTTCAAGGAATCACCGGCCGCGAGGGTCAGTTCCATGCGTTACAATGCGTTGCGTATGGAACCAAAGTGGTGGCAGGAGTCACTCCCGGCAAGGGCGGGCAGAGTGTGGAAGGCATTCCGGTTTTTAACACGGTAGAAAACGCTGTGCACGAGACAAAGGCCAACTGCGCCATGATATTTGTCCCTCCTGCGTTTGCCGCAGATGCCATTCTGGAAGCCGCTGAAGCCGGAGTGCCTCTAATAGTAGCCATCACCGAAGGCATTCCCGTCTTGGATATGATGAAGGTTAAGACTTATTTGAAAAGCTCACCGTCGCGTCTTATCGGCCCTAATTGTCCGGGCATTATAACCCCGGGGCAGTGTAAAGTGGGGATCATGCCCGGTCCTATACACAAACCCGGACCTGTCGGCGTTGTATCCCGCTCCGGGACTTTAACATATGAAGTGGTCCATCAATTGACCCGGCAGGGTATAGGGCAAAGTACCTGTATCGGCATTGGTGGAGACCCGGTAAACGGCACGAATTTTATTGACTGTTTGACCGCTTTTGAGAAGGATTCGGATACCAAAGCTGTGGTTATGGTTGGTGAAATTGGTGGATCGGCAGAGGAGGAAGCGTCCGAGTTCATTGCCAAGAATTTAACCAAGCCGGTGGTTGGTTTTATTGCAGGCCTGACCGCTCCTCCGGGTCGTCGCATGGGGCACGCTGGAGCTATCATCAGCGGTTCCAGCGGCACTGCTCAGGCAAAAATGGAAGCCATGCGCAAAGCGGGAATCACCGTGGTCGAGAACCTGGGCAAACTGGGTGAAACATGCAAGAAGGTGTTCTAGAGAGCCTCTTTGCTGAATAGATCTTGAAAGATGCTGTCCGCCTGTTGTTCAGTCAACTTCTGAAGTTGGCGAAAGCGTTCAACGAGAGCTCTGCCCAAGGGGGTCAGTTCTGAGCCGCCCCCTTGGGCGCCCCCCACTCGGCGGCTTAACAAAGGTTGTCCCAACCGTTCCTCAGTGGCCTTAATTTTCCCCCACACTGCGCGATAACTCATGTGCAGTTCTTTGGATGCCGCAAGGATCGAGCCTTGTTCTTCGATGGCAGTCAGAATGCGCAGACGACCCGAGCCGAAGACCATATCGCTGTCCTCATCTTCAATCCAGATCTTAGATTTGATAACCAGTTTTTTGGGTTTTGTCGGCATTGTTTCTGTTCCTTCTCGAGGTCGATAAATGGCGGTACCCGGGGGGCGGGTTAGCATGGCGATCAATTTAGTTACCACCGTACCCGCCAGACAAAAAACCGCAATGACTGGTTTATACTTACACATTCATATTTTGACGTCAATGTGCTGTTTGTTTGAAGTTTTTTAATGCTTACAGTAGGATATGATGATTATTGGATGGGCCGCAGTGTCACTGCGAAATTAACAGTACCCAAATTTGGCGATCCCGTCGGTAACTCTCCACGATGCCGACGAAGTATCGCCGCGGCGGCATCTTCGACTTGGTATCCAGTGGGTAAATCGACTTTCTTGAATATTTGCTTGCGCAGGAACGACGATTTTAGCTTCAATGATTAAGAATAGCCAAATTTAGGTAGTAAAATGTGAGAGAAAGGAGATCATGTCTCAGTTCCTCAAAGTAAAAACTGCAGATGAAGTTTTAGGTATCATCAAAAAAATCGAACCGCTTTCCAGTGAGTCGATTGCATTGGAAACTTCGCACGCGCGGGTGCTTGCTTCTGCCGTAACAGCACCGGAGTCGCTGCCTCATTTCAACCGGGCTACAATGGATGGCTTCGCAGTGCGGGCCAGGGACACGTTTGGGGCAACGGAAAGCCTGCCGGCAATGCTTGAGCTTATAGGCGAGGTCGCAATGGGCGAATCCGTGTCTCTAAGCCTGGAAGCAGGAAAAGCCATTGCTGTCCCCACGGGCGGGATGCTCCCAGCCAATGCGGACTCGGTTGTAATGGTGGAATACACCTACAATCTGGATGAAAAGACCATCGAGGTGATAAAGCCGGTTGCACCTGGCGATAATGTATTAAGAGTCGGAGAAGACATAGAAAATCACCAAAATCTATTTCCGGCCGGTTGGCGGCTGCGCCCGCAGGACATGGGTTTACTTGCTGCGTTGGGAATTTCAAAAGTGCAGGTCCATTGTCGTCCGCGGGTTGCGGTCATTTCGACGGGCGATGAGATTGTACCAATAACGGGTGATCAACCTCCTCCCGGCAAAGTAAGGGACATAAACAGCATCACCTTAGCTGCAGAATTGGAGGAAGCTGGGGCTACTATTACAATTAAGCAAGTGGTCGTTGATGATCTGGATGCACTTGTTACAGCCGCAAAATCCGCACTTGTTGAAAACGATATGCTGCTTCTATCAGGCGGCAGTTCGGTCGGCGCCAGGGATTATACCTTACGGATTCTTGAGCACTTCGAAAATGCCGAACTGCTGGTGCACGGAGTTGCTATTCGGCCCGGTAAGCCGACAATACTTGCCCGAATAGGACGGAAAATATTCTGGGGGCTGCCTGGTCAGCCAGTTTCGGCCCTGATGATCTACAGAGCTTTTGTCCTCGCCTCATTAGCGCGATTGGAAGGCCAAGCGGATATTTCCAAGTTGGGCGGTACCCCGGTTAGAGCTACCCTGAAGCGCCAGTTGCCGTCGGTGCAGGGTCGAACCGATTATGTGCCGGTCATTAATTCCCGGGAAGAGGAAAAGGTGTGGGCGTCTCCCATATTTGGCAAATCGGCCATGATCGGAATATTGGCAAGAGCCGACGGGTTCGTTATTGTTCCGGAGCATGTTGAAGGCTTGGAACAGGGAAGTGAGGTTGAGGTTCACCTTTTTTCTCGCTAGCTTCCCGTATTTAATGAACTCTTTTTGAAAAAAAGCCTTCATGACTTAGCCGGGGATCCCAAGTCGCTAATTCAAAATTTGGAATTATAGCTGCCTGTGCTCATTAGTTCGGAGATCCTGGCAGCAGCTCTACGTCCTCTATATCCAATTCTACAGCGACGGATTTTTGAATGATGTCGATGCTGACAACCAATCTTCCCCTTTTGGGGTTTTGCCGCAATAAAATGCCCACGCACCCGGTTAAGTGCCCGCGCATGACCCTGACCCAGTCTCCTTCCTGCAAATAACGATGGAGGCTCAAGTTGACATCCGAATCCAAGATCGTTTGGATGCTTTCAATTTGATGGTCGGGGATCGGTAGAGGCCCTTCGGAATTTTTCAAAATGGTCAGTGCACCGGGCGTCTTTAAAATGTTGACGTTGGTGTAGTTGTCGAGCACCGTACTGATAAAAACGTAGCCAGGGAATAGAGGGACACTGATCTTCTTCCTACGATCTTTGCGTTTGCTCCAAGACTCCATGAGAGGCAAAAAGCAGTCAATCGATTTTTGCTTCAAACGCTTGGTCACTTCTTTTTCGTGGTTAACCTGGACATAGAGTGCAAACCAGGCTTTTTCCTGACCAGCCAAGCGCGGGTATATTAGACCGCCCTCAGGTGAAGAGCCGTTTCTACTCGTTGCTGATATCTTTATTTCCTCGACCATGCACCTTCCGTTTCCTCGTTTGTTGAATAATAACCCTTCGAAAGAACCTGGTTGTTTATCGTAAACGGATATTAGAAAGGGCCTTGGCTTTCATTGTTTCATTACGCTGTTATTCTGCCGCCACCGATTGTGGGCAGGAACTATGCCGGGCTCTTTACGTCATGGGTTTCCCAAGGCGCCACTTTCTAAAGAATAGACTACCTCATTTTACATCATTCTGCAACTATTCGACCATTTATCAAAGCCAAACAGATCTTAGAATAATCTTTAATTTCAAACCATTGTGCTGATTTGACATTCTTTACACAATGAGTATTTATTTCCTCAACAAAAGAATTTCCTCTAGATTCCATTCGGTTGGAATCCTTAGAAGTTGGTCTTGTTTATTTTTGTACAATAAATAACCTTTTTCCAGTCCATGATAAAAGAGGTCCTTTGTTAGCAAGACATCATCTTTGCAGTAGTCAACTACCAGGTCCAATTTTCCTTCCCGCAGCCACTGGACGGCCTGAATCCCGTCTCCGGATTTGCATCTGCCCAGGCAATGTGTTGCGAGGTGATCCAAGCTGAGCCTGAAACCTAGCTGCTGATGGATTTCTTTCAGCATGTCGAAGGTAGCGAGCTTGCTGAGATCGACGGGCGTGTAGGCTTTGAGCACTTCGTAGTCGAATCCCAGAATATTAAACCCTACGATGAGGTCTAGTTCCTGCAAATGCTTTATAAGTCGAGGCACATCCTCTTCCAGATAGACATTGAAAGCTTCGGCTGGTGTTTCGTAGAGAACCGCGACCGAGACCCGCATCAGGTGCTTGTTATGCCAACCGCCCACTTCGTTGGCAAGACGTTGTGTTTCGAGATCAAAAAAACCGATGCGTGGCCCGCATTGGGCGGACTTTTGGGAAGTAGCCGGGGATATTGGATTTGGGTCGTCTTCCTGATTCATGATTACCTGTGGGGATTGCGCCAGATCCCATTTCCCGGTGAGGTAGTTCAAAATGGAGAGTGCCGCATGTTTGTCGAGGGGTTTGTTTCCCGCGCCGCACTTGGGCGAATGGATGCATGCCGGACAGCCTTCTGAGCAAGAGCAGGATAACACCAACTCAAGTGTTTTTTCAAGCAATGGCAGCACGATCTCATATCCTCTTACGGTTAAACCGATACCGCCCGGGAAACCATCGTAAATAAAGATCGCGCTCTTTCCAACCTGGGGATGATGGGGTGAGGCAATACCACCGATATCATTTCTGTCGCACAGGGCAAACAAAGGAAACATGCTTATCATCGCGTGCTCAATTGCATGGATACCGCCCATGAAATGTAATTTGTCCTGTCGTATACGCTCGGCAATAAGAGGTTCGATTTCAAGCCACATTCCGATCGTTTCGAAGACCTGCTCAGGCAGATCCAGTGCATTGAAACCCAGGAGTTCCTGAGTAAAAAATCGCCTTTTTTCATACCCGGTAATTTTTTCAGTTACGCGAAGTCGGCCCAGGCGGACGATAAAATTTGCCACCGGCTTTGACGCCAGCGTTTCCAGAATCTCAGTTTCTTTTTCGCTTTTGACTCTCGTCAAATATGGCACCTGCTTTGCCGTTACTTCAATTAACCGGTTCTTCAGATCCAAGCTCTCAACCTGATAAGGCACACCCCGATGCAGATAGACGGCACCCGGGTGGCATTCTTTGAAAGCCCGAATTCCATCACTCTTGCCCAGCGGTATTTTTTTGCCTTCGTCAGTGGCTTTAACGATCGCAAATGAGCTGCCAATGGAGCGGATATCAACATCTCTGTGTGGACGCGCGCTCCTCGACAGCCATCGATCACCTTCTGCGGTTTGCAGGAGTTTTCCCGCCCTGGTCAGGTCTGCTACAATTTTTGTAACAAATTCGTTTTCTTGCTCTACCTCTTTTCTTTCTAACGGGAGTTCCGCGGCTGCGCAAGGCAGGTGGGCTTTTAGGATTTCTTCATTGAAGGGGTTGGTGACCGCCAGCTCATACTGGCTTTGCAGAAACTGATCCGGGTGTTGAACGATATATTGATCCAGAGCGTCTAATTGAGGAAGCAGAATAATTGCCGATTCCTGCCCTCCCCGCCCGACGCGGCCCCCTCTTTGCCAGGTGTTCATAACAGTCCCGGGATACCCAACTAAAATGCACAGGTCCAACCCGCCGATGTCGATTCCCATTTCCAGCGCGCTTGTGGAAATAACCGCAGAAAGCGAGCCATTTGCCAGTTTTTGCTCGATGGCGCGCCTTTCTTCCGGGAGAAAACCTGCACGGTAGGAGCTCACCCGCTTTGCCAGGTCGGGAGCCGTCCGAATTAAACTTAAATGCAATAATTCCGTCAGTTTTCTGGACTGAGTGAAGGCGATGGTTTTAAGTCCGGCTTTTGCTGCCAGTACCAATAATCGAGCAGCCAGACCAGGGATGTAGCTGCCTTGGGCTTCCTCGGGTTGGAGAAAGACAAAATGGCGTTTCGTTTGGGGAGTACCATTGTCGTGGATGACTGTTATGTCATCGCCGGAAGAACCGATCAGTTGTCTTGCCAATTCCTCCGGATTAGAGATGGTAGCCGAAAGCAAAATGAATTGTGGATTGCTTCCATAAAAACGGCAGATCCTTTTGAAACGACGAAAGATTTGAGCAACATGGCTGCCAAAGATACCTCGATAAGTATGCATTTCATCGATAACCACAAAGCGCAGCTTCTTCCAAAAACCTTCCCATTTACTATGGTAAGGAAGTAGCGCATAATGCAGCATATCTGGATTAGTCAGAAGAATATGTGGATGATGTTGGCGTATCTTTGTCCGCTGATAAGGCGATGTATCACCATCATATACTGCCGGAATCAGCTGATGTTGAACTTCTATGGCAGCCAAAAAGTTTTCTAAGGTTCCCAGCTGGTCTCTACTGAGGGCCTTGATCGGAAACAGGTAAAGAGATCTTTGCTCGGCGTCGGCGAGGAGCCTTTCGGCGACCGCAAGATTGTAAATAAGGGATTTTCCGCTGGCAGTGGGGGTGGCAACCACAACGTTTTTGCCTGCACGAATCTGTTCAAGCGCCTGGGCCTGATGACTGTAAAGGCGATAAATACCCATCTTGTCAAGGGCCGCACTGAGAGCGTTTGGCAGCGGGGGTGGTGGAAGGTCGACGTAATCACCTTCCCGGTCCGGCAAAACGGCATGATGAACGACTCTGGCTCCCCGCCAGCTTTTAGTAAGCAAAATATTGAGAAAATTTTGAATCACAGGCATACTTCCCGCAATTTCTTGGGTTTGTAAGATGCTGATTCACTCAGAGCGCACGCGGATTGCCATGCAGAACTTGACAGTATTCACTATAAGTTGTTATCCGGAGATAGGTTACCCAATTGGGATGCCAGCGGCAAGTGTTCCCTTTTAAAAAGGAGGCGACGATGAATCCGGACGAAATTATGAGCAAGGTCCACTGGCTTGGGCATGACGGTATAAGGATTGAGGGCAGTCAGGTGGTTTACTTCGATCCCTATCAAATATCCACGACTCGATCCGCCGATCTTATTTTCGTCAGTCATGAGCATTTTGACCATTGTTCGGTAGAAGACGTGAGCAAAATCCAAAAAGCAGATACCCTGATCATTACGGATGCAGCTTCCGCAAAAAAACTTAAAGGAGACATCAAAATAGTCGCTCCGGGAGATCGTTTGCAGGTCAAAGGAGTGAATATTGAAGTTTGGCCTGCATACAATACCAACAAAGACTTTCATCCCAAGAAGGCGGGGATGCTTTCTTTTGTTGTGACTCTTGATGGTGTCCGATACTTTCACGCAGGCGACACCGACTTTATTCCGGAAATGCGAGAAATTCAGACCGACATAGCGTTTTTACCAGTTTCCGGAACCTACGTTATGACTGCTGAGGAAGCTGTTCAGGCTGCCAAAACAATTAAGCCCAATCTGGCTGCCGTTCCCATGCATTACGGAGCCATTGTTGGAAGTGATGAGGATGCGCAAAAGTTTAAAAAGGCCCTTGAAGGAGAGGTCGAGGTGATCATTCTGGCCAAGGAGGATGTCTGAGAAGGAATGCGCATCTAACTTTCGCGTTTGCAGCGCGGGGCTTTAGCCCTGCCGGTTCATGCGCGGCTGGTTCCTGCAATCTTGCGGCAGCCCGGATCAGCCCGCCGATTTAACTCAGGTAAGGAGGAGGTCAATGCCGGCCGCGTATCTTGAGACATACCAAAATGGCCGGTTGCAGCGAAGTATTGAGCGAAGTCTTCGTTGGATGGCCAAATGCACGTTATGCCCAAGATTTTGTCGCGTTAATCGGATAGAGGGAGAGCTGGGCTTTTGCCGAACTGGGCGACTGGCTGTTGTGGCCAGCTTTGGGCCGCACTTTGGTGAAGAATCACCTTTGGTCGGCAGCAATGGCTCAGGAACCATATTTTTTTCGCACTGCAACCTGCTGTGCATCTTTTGTCAGAACTACGAAATCAGCCACGGCGGTGAAGGCGTTCCGGTTACTCCAGGACAATTGGCCAATATAATGGTCGATCTTCAAAACAAGGGGTGCCACAATATCAACTTCGTTACCCCATCTCATGTGATTCCTCAGATTCTCGAAGCGTTGCCCGAGGCTATTGAAAAAGGGTTGAGGGTACCTTTGGTGTACAATTGCGGCGGGTATGATCGGGTTACGGCGCTTAGATTGTTGGACGGGATTGTGGACATTTATATGCCGGATTTCAAGTTTTGGGATTCGCAAGTGGCGGACCGGATGTGCGGAACTCCCGATTACCCCGAACGAGCACGCAAGGCCTTCCGTGAGATGCATCGCCAGGTTGGAGATTTACAGATGGATTCAAAGGGGATTGCCGCCCGCGGTCTGTTGGTTCGACATCTGGTTATGCCCGAGGGACTGGCGGGGACAAGTGCGGTACTAGAATTTCTTGCCAATGAGATGGGCAAGAATACTTACATCAATATAATGGATCAATATAGACCCTGCGGCGATGCCATAGGAAAACCCCACATTGGCAGGCGAATCACTCATAATGAATATGTTGAAGCGATGCAGATGGCTCAGGGCTTGGGTCTCACACGACTTGACAAAAGACTGAGGAGCTGGCTGTTCTTGTAACGCAATTGAACTGAAAGGGTTTTTCCATGGCCAGGATTGATGCCTTCTTCAAACTGATGCATGAACAAAAAGCCTCCGACCTCCATCTTGTTTCGGGTCAGGCGCCGGTGCTTAGAATTCGGGGCGATTTGGAAAGGATCAAATTCAAGGTACTGGACGATGATGAATTGCGGTCCATGCTCTATGAGATTACCCCCGAAGACAAAATCAAGGTTTTTGAAGAAACGGGGGATCTGGACTTTTCCTACGAGATTGCCGCATTGGCTCGCTATCGCGCCAATTATTTTATGCAAAAAAACGGCATAGGGGCCGTATTCCGTGAAATCCCCAACGACATTATGACCGTTGAGCAACTGGGGCTTCCTACCGTGATCAGTAGACTCGCGTTGCTCCCGCGCGGCTTGGTGCTGGTTACAGGGCCCACCGGCAGCGGTAAATCCACAACGCTTGCAGCCGTTGTCGATGAATGCAACCGCAAGCGAAAAGATCATATCATAACTATTGAAGATCCCATTGAGTTTGTACATACCAGCAAAAACTGTGTGGTCAATCACCGCGAAGTCAACACGCACACTCAATCTTTTAGCACTGCTTTGAGAGCGTCTCTCCGCGAAGATCCCGACATCATCCTGGTGGGCGAAATGAGAGATCTGGAAACCATACGCCTGGCTATCGAAGCGGCTGCTACCGGCCATCTCGTATTTTCAACTCTCCACACTACGGGTGCGGCCAAGACCGTTGATCGAATTATAGAAGTATTCCCTACCGGGGAGCAGCCGCAGATTCGTTCGACCCTGGCAGATGGTCTGCGCGCAGTCATTTCGCAGACTCTTTTCAAGCGCATAGACGTAAAAGGTCGCATCGCCGTTCTGGAAATTATGGTTGCCACACACGGGGTTCGCGCCATGATCCGCGAGGCAAAAACTCACCAGCTTCCGTCCGCCCTCCAGACCGGCAAGAAGTACGGTATGCAAACGCTTGACGATGGCATCATGACTCATCTTAAAGCGGGACGAATTGATGCGAATGAGGCCTACATGAAATGCGTGGACAAAGAAAAATTCAAGCCTTATTTGACGGAGATCCCGGTGGATTTCACTGAAGTTTGATGCTTGCAAGGATGCTAGCGGTGGCGAGGCTTTGCGAAAAGCTTCCTGCAACGAAGACAGGCAGCTCAATAATTGCGAACAACGCCTAAAATAAAAAGGGATTCTACCCAGCAATCTTGCGAAGACGAATTTCCATCCGGAAACTCCCTCTCCCTTGAGGGATAGAGAGGGTTGAGGTGAGGGTGAAAGTCCTCGAATCGACACCCCCTCACTTAATGTCTCCCCCTCGATGGGGAGAGGAACCCGGGATTTCCGGACGGACACTATTTAGATTGAGGAATACTCAGTGACACGAAAAGAATTCGACTTCATCCTTGGCCGCATGCTAGATGAAAACCCTCGGCTTTCAGACATTAATTTTACTGTGGGCAAGCCCTTGCAAGCGGAGGTCGACGGTCTTTTGAGGCCTGTTTGTGAGGATCTCGGCATAGATAAACTCACTCCATTTCACACAGAAATGATGATGTTGAATCTTGCCGGCAAAGATCGACGCAATATCAACCATCTCTTGACACAGGGTTCCTGCGATCTCTCATATTATTTGCCCGGAAGAGCCCGGTTCAGGGTCAACATCTTTTCTCAGCGCGGCAATTATTCAATCGTTATGCGGCAGCTTCCGACCAAAGTTCCGACATTGCAGGATTTGAATTTGCCTGAGGTGCTGAACGAAGTGGCCAGGGAAAGAAATGGCATCGCGCTGGTTACGGGTGCAACCGGCAGCGGCAAGTCCACAACTTTAGCCGCTGTTCTCGATGTGATCAATCGAGAAAAAGCTTTTCATGTGGTGACTTTGGAAGATCCAGTGGAATTTGTTCACCAGCCCCTGAAAGCCACTTTTAATCAAAGGGAGCTTGGTCTCGACTACGATAGTTTTGCCAGCGGACTTCGAGCCGCTCTGAGACAGGCGCCAAAAGTGATTCTGGTCGGGGAAATGAGAGACCGTGAAACGGTTGAGATTGCCTTGAGCGCAGCGGAAACAGGCCATTTGGTGCTGAGCACTCTGCACACGGTTGATGCCGGGCAGACCATTCATCGAATTATCGGCATGTTCGAGCTGGAAGAAGAACGCTTGATACGCATTCGCTTGGCCGACAGCCTTCGCTGGGTTATATCGCAACGGCTTCTTCCTAAAGCAGGTGGAACCGGCCGTGTGGCTGCCTTTGAAATCATGGGAACAAATCTGCGAGTCAGAGAGGCGATTATCAAGGGCGAGTCGGAGGGCAAGACATTTTATGAAATGACCCAGCAGGCGAGGCCATTTGGCTGGATTACTTTTGATGACTACATCGTAGACCTTTATCAACGAGGAGTTATTAGTGAGGAGACCGCACTGGCATATGCGTCCAAACGAGCTGTAACCAAACGGGGTATTGACCAGATCAAGGCGGCAAGGGGTGAGAAGACTACTGATATTGAAGGGTTGCAAATCGACAAAGGGTACTCTCAGAGAATTGGTCAGCCTAAAGCGTTTCCCGAGGAATAAACTGCATGATAAGAACTCAAGAGATCGATTGGTCTTTGTATCTGGTGACAGATCCTCGTTTGTCCGAACGACGTTCTCTTCTGCATATGATTGAGGCAGCCATAGAGGGTGGTGCCGGAATTGTGCAGTATCGGGACAAGGAGTCCGGTACTCGAAAGATGGTGGAAACCGCCAAAGAATTGTGCCACGTTTGCCATCGGCTGGGTGCATGCTTTTTAGTCAACGACCGGGTAGATGTGGCTCTTGCTGTTGGTGCCGATGGAGTGCATGTCGGTCAGGACGATATGCCAATCGACATTGCCAGAATGCTGCTGGGATCGGGCAAATTGATCGGGATCACCGTGCACAATGCCGAAGAAATTAGACAGGCCGAGAAGGAAGGGGCGGATTATCTTTCTTTGGCGCCAGTTTATGCCACATCGACGAAGCCCGACCATCAAACTCCCCTTGGGCCCGAAGGAGTTAAAAGATTGGCGGCAATGTCTCATATACCAGTATTGGCCATCGGCGGCATCAATCATTCAAATGCGGCCGAAGTGGTTCGCAGCGGCGTTCAAGGCATTTGTGTAGTTTCGGCGATCCTATCCGCAGAAGATCAACTTTCGGCGGCCCGCGAGCTGTACAATCTAGTTAAGGCGGCAAAAAACAGAGAATAGTTTATGCCTGCCTCACTCATTTTTATCCTATGCCGATTGTTGGGCGAGGGGGTTTGATGCGGATAAGTGAGCTCGGGGAGTTTGGTTTAATCGATAGAATAGCGCGTTTTCTACCTCCCGGTTCCCCTGATGTAATTCTTGGAATCGGCGATGATGTGGCGGTCTTGCGGACTGGTGGCCACGAATACCTGCTCGCTACCTGTGATATCCAAATTGAAGGGGTGCACTTCCTGCCCGAGAAAATCACGCCTTACCAGTTAGGTCGAAAAATTGTTGCCATCAATGTTAGTGACATTGCAGCCATGGGGGGATATCCGGCTTGGGCTCTCGCTTCGCTTGCGCTGCCCCCAAGCAAGGATGTCAGCTTTGTCGATGAACTGTACCAGGGAATGTATGAACAAATTGAGGCTGCCGATGCAACTATCGTTGGAGGTAATATAAGCAAGAATGATTATGGGATCTTGGTCGATCTTTTCCTTATGGGGAAAGCGGAGCCGCAATGCTTGGTATACCGGCATGGTGCCAGGCATGGAGACTTGATTCTTGTTACCGGTACGCTTGGAGATTCCAGAGCGGGTTTCGAGGCGATTCGCGATCCCCGCATCAAGGTTTCCGAAAAGGCTCAAAAACAAGCCGTTGAAAGACATCTCACACCTCAGCCGCGACTAAAGGAAGGTCAGTTGTTGGGACGTTGTGGCAAAGTGCACGCAATGGTTGACGTCAGTGATGGCTTGCTGGCCGATCTCGAGCATATTGGCAGGGCGAGTGCGGTAGGAGCCGAAATATGGGCTAAAGATGTGCCGGTCGGTGCGGCTTGCCTAGAAGTGGCCTCAGCAGCAGGAGTCGAAGGATTGGATTGGGCCCTGTCCGGCGGAGAAGATTATGAACTGTTGTTTACTGCTCCACCTGATGAGGCTCGTGAAATTGGGATGTTGCTTTTGAATGAGACAGGAACATCCTGTCGGATAATCGGGAGAATAACGTCGGCCGAGGATGACATTCAAGTAGTATTTCCTGATGGCAGTAAATCCTCGAGTTTAGTCGAGCGAAAAGGTTGGGATCACTTTGCGCAGTCGTGAGCCTCAAGCGATGGACAGTCGAGGTGTGTATTCTGGGCAATGATTTCTAATGAATGGGAGTGGTCCTACAAACAAAAGGGGGCGTTGCTTTGGCAACAAGATCCAGTGCTGTAAGAGATTAAAATCATAGGGATTGATAACATGCGAATTCCTCGAGCGCTTACCATTGCAGGCTCGGATTCCGGTGGCGGGGCGGGCATACAGGCGGATCTTAAGACATTTGCCGCGCTGGGTGTATACGGCATGAGTGCTATCACTGCGCTCACGGCTCAAAACACTGTGGGAGTACAGGCTGTTGTCGAGCTGGATCCGGATTTTATTTCTATGCAGATCCAATCCGTGGTTACCGATATCGGTGTTGATGCAGTGAAGACCGGCATGCTTTCCAGTGCCTCGATCATTTCAAGGGTGGCTGACGAGGTAGAAAAATTCGAGATCCGGAACTTGGTGGTGGATCCAGTGATGATTGCCAAAAGTGGAGATCGATTGCTCCGCGAAGAGGCCGTCGATACAATGATCAATAGACTTTTTCCTTTGGCAATGGTGGTCACGCCGAATCTGCATGAGGCATCGGCGCTGACAGGAATTGCTGTGGATGAGGCGGAGGGAATGAAGGAAGCGGCTCGGATTATTAAGGGCTTTGGCCCTCGCTATGTGATCATCAAGGGTGGGCATTTGGAAGGCACCCCCATGGACATTTTATATGATGGAGAGAACTTTAGAAAATTCACCAACGTGCGCCATAACACGCCTCACACTCACGGCACCGGTTGTACCTTTGCCTCCGCGATAGCTGCAGGGCTGGCACGCGGCTTCGCTATTGAAAGAGCCGCGGAGTTGGCGAAAGAATACATAACGGGCGCAATTGAAAAAGGACTTGCCATCGGCAAAGGTCGAGGACCTGTCCATCATTTCTTTGAGCTTTATAAACTGGCGGGATGGAACTACGATTGATGTTAATAAAATATCAAAGGTCGCCTCCATCTGGGTCTGCGTACCGGGTGGAACGAACCATCAAATGTCAGGATGCGCCTTAGTATTCGCTTTCTTTTGATGCGGCCGATGTTCTTCCGAACTACTTTGTGACCAGCCTTAATGCAGGTTTCCGTTCGGGTAAAATCCCCCCAATAAAGATGCCCGAGGGCCGGAATAAGCTGAACGTCCGAGCAAGCCCTTGTTTGCCGGCTTAAGTGAATTCGGGTGATGTCATTGCACCTGTGAAGCGTGTCCAAAGCGGAGTTGGGGAGTGGACCAAGTTCACCAATTTGTGCGGATGCGTCAACACCTATCACAAGGTGAGCTCCCATGGCAATGGCGGGTGCAGCCGGTACGTTATCTACCCAGCCACCGTCAACCAGACAACGCCCATCATACTGTATGCCGGGCAGAATACCCGGTATGGCTACACTGGCGGAGACTGCCTTGCGCAGGCTGCCGCTTCGCAAAACTATTTCCTCGCCATTGACAATGTCCAAGGCTACAGCAGCAAAGGGCAGCGTCAGTTCTTCAATAGGATCGTCGGGAATTAGCTGACTCATCACCTCTAAATAGGCCTCTTCAGAGACAAGTGTCGAGCGCACAATGGAGTGAGTATAGTAGATTCCTTTTCTGAAAAGTGCCAAAAACCGGTTAATAAGGTTTTCCGATTCTTCTTCGGCTTCATTCTCCGTGGCCTGAGAGAGGGTCTTGATGAATAGTTCACTCTGTAGAAAGCCACTCAATTTTTCAGACACCGTGGATAAATCCTGATAATAGGCATACAGGCCTCCGATAATGGCCCCCATACTGGTGCCCGTAACTAGATCCACCTGAATGTTGTGCTTGATGATTTCATCCAATATGCCCAAGTGAGCTAAAGCTCTCGAACCTCCCCCACTCAGTACCAGCGCGGTTTTAAATGATTTTCGCTTCATAAATAAATCCTGCAAAAAACTTGGGTTGTTAGCGTCGGATTGAACAATCATCCTGCCGGTGCTATTGTTTTGCCATTAGATTTAATGCAAATTTTGATCAAATGCCAGAGGATAGCGATGTCTGAAGTCAATGTGATGATAGAAACCGGTGAAAACGTTTTGGAAGGTCTGCTCGAAAGAGGGGAGAATCCGGCAATCGCAGCAATTATATGTCATCCTCATCCGTTGTATGGCGGCAATATGGATAACGGAGTGGTAGCAACGGTACAGAGATCGCTGCGAAGTTGGAGTTGGACCACATTAAGGTTCAATTTTCGCGGAGTTGGCCGCAGCAGCGGGTCCTATGCAGATGGAGAAGGGGAGGTCGAAGACGTTGGAGCGGCCGCCTCATATCTTTTTCAGCAAGGTTTTGAAGCGCTTCATGTAGGAGCATATTCTTTTGGAGCATGGGTTGCGTTGAAGGCACTCGGACCAAGCTTCCAACCGGCTTCTATGATCCTCGTGTCACCCCCGGTGGACTTTCTGGACTTCACGGACTTGGTGTTACCCTCAAAACCGTGTCTCATTACACTAGGTGATCGAGATGATTTCTGCAGCTTGGCTTCCATTCAAAAATGGATCGGCAAACAACCAGTTGCCGAGACATCGATAGATGTCGAAATTTTCCCCCGTTGCGATCACTTTTATTGGGGTAGTGAAGTGACCTTGTCTGCAAAAATTTCTGAATTTCTCAAGACGCATTTTTCGAAATGAGCTGTTTGCGGAACATTTTAATATCGCTTCGGTGCATGCCGGAGGGCATTCCAAAGTTCGCTCAATGCGGGGGGTTGATCTTACAACTCTGGTGCAAAATTTAGGGTTCGTTCTCTGAATCCCCGCCTGAATCGCGATTCCCAGAAAGCCCGTGCTACATTATTGGCTGCCTGAGAGTTTAAACCGCCAATGTCTTTATTCAGCCTTATCGGATCGCAGTCGAAGGAAGGCAGCGGAACCCGAGATTTTCAGTCATTTCGCGGCGTCGGCTCGAAAATCCTGCCAGGGGGTCCAATATGCCAGGGTGCAGTAAACAGATAATTCCGCAAGGGTCTCAAATCTGCTGATTAAAAAAATTCAGGCTCAGTTGATTCAATTGGTCCGCACATTCTGCATGAATCGCGTGGCCGGCACCGGGAAATTCAACCAATTTGGAAGCCGAGATACGCTCTGCAAGTATGTGCGCATTTGGGGGGGGAACCAGAACATCCTCGGTGCCCGTGAATATCAATGTTGGAATTTGTATCTGAGGCAGACGTTCACAACAACCAAAGTTGCCGATGGCCTGAAGCTGCGCGTGAAAAGCGTGTTCCGGCTGCAGTGGCGCCTCTACTTGCACTTTGCGATAGGCCTCGACCACCTGAGGACGGTTTCTTCTACAGTCGTTGCTGAAAAACAGAGGCAGGTTCTTGTCAATTATTTGCGCCTGATCCAGACCTTCATTATTCATTAGAGTTCCCAATACTTGCTGGGATGGTGGCACTCGGAGGCTGCCGCCGCAGTGAGTACATCCCAGGACCATGGCTTGAATTCGATCAGGTTTCAGTAGGGCTAACTCTTGGGCGATCATCCCTCCCATTGAGAGGCCAAGCAGGAATATCTCGTGCACCTTGAGATGATCAAGCAGGCATGCAGCATCGATTGCCAATTGTCTAATGGAATAGGGGCCAACGGGCATGCTGGTGAGGCCCGCTCCTCGATTGTCGAAGATAATGGTCTGAAAGTGTTTTTCGAAAAAAGGGACTTGCTTGTACCACGACCAGGTTCCACCGCTTAGGCCGCTGATAAGCAAGAGCGTCCGCCCCTCGCCTTTGATTTCATAATGGATGTCAATATCTTTACAAGTACACAGAGGCATTTCCCCTCCTCACAAATATGCTCGCAAAACTCGCCGGTTTCTAATAAATACAGACCCGCTCGAAAAAGATTCGGCATGGTAAATTATGGTCCTTACCGCGTCAAGATCAAAGCTGAGAAGATAAATTGACCACCCGATTCATTTTCGCTTTCGTTTAGAAAGCCTTTTGTGATAAAAAAGTCAACTTGTCGGAAATGGACGGGGTGGCCGTTGAAAACTTCCAATATGGACGTTAATTCGTTCATCTAGAATCCGGCGTCCGATCCTTTAAGTCCGTTCAAGCCTACAGTAATCGCCGTCTGAAGTGAAGGAGATGTCATGAACGAACGTTTCGTGTTGCAGGGAAACCTCATCGTCTTAGACCAAGAAACGGGCCTAATGTGGCAGCGCGCAGCATCCGAAGATCGTATGGTTTGGAAAGATGGTTTCGCTTATGTGGATCAGCTTAATGAGAAAGAATTTTCCGGATATAGTGATTGGCAATATCCTTCAAAGGATGAATTGCAAACTCTCATCCTTCCGGAAGAAGACCGTCGGAGCGGGTTATACATTGCATCCGAGTTCGGAAATCAAAGGAATTGCTGGAGTTCTACAACGGCAGAACATCATCGCGCTTGTTATGCCGACTTTTACTATGGCGATATCTATCTGGTAGAAGAAAAATATGCCAACCATTTTGTCCGAGCCGTTCGTAAAAAACAATGCGCAGATGCGCAATTGCGATAAAGTGAGGACAGAGTCTGATTTTCATCAGCCGAATTTTAGAGTGATCCTATTCCAGCCTGAGATCCCTCAGAATACAGGAAATATTGCCAGAACATGTGCAGCGACCCGTATCCCCCTTCATCTTGTCGAACCCCTTGGTTTTCAGCTGAGTGACCGCCACCTGAAGAGGGCAGGACTGGATTATTGGCCGTATGTTGATTTAACGGTCCATCCAAGCTTAGAGTCTTTGCGAGAGGAATTTCCACGGAGCCGATGGGTTTATTTTTCTAGCCACGCCCAACGATCGTATTTTGATTTTTCTTTTCAAACCGGCGATTGCCTTGTGTTTGGTTCTGAAACCCGCGGACTACCTGCCCAGATGCTGGCTAGTGAGCACGAACAAGTCCTGCAGATTCCGGTTGATAGGACTCGAGTTAGAAGTTTGAATCTCTCTTCGGCCGTGGGGATCGTGTTATTTGAAGCTCTGCGCCAATCCGCTTTGCAGGATAAAAGATCGATTTGGTACCATACTGAGTAAGTTTTTCTGAGTCGTTAATTTGCAGGCAGCCACCAATCAAAAGAGGTGAAGCCACATGAGCGGTCAGGATAAGGATGGTCTAAAGGAAAAATTGTATGAACTCTGTCCTGAGATCGATCAACTGGGTCTCTATCCTATAGTAATTGGCAAAGGGACTCGTTACTGAGTGGTTTTCTTTGAGAGCAAGGATTGCTCTCGAAAGAATGCCCCTTTGAGTTCCTTCAAAATCAAACATAATCATGAAGTGGCTGATGTGTTTTCGAGCGTGCCCCCCTGGGAAGAGGACTTGCGTCGTGCGGTGACGGAAGCGGGAGCCAAATTGAAGACGACTGCGGTGCCCAAAAAGCCTCTGGCAAGAAAATCACACTCTACCAAATTTCATAAAAGACATAGTGGGGTTGGAAAAATTGGCGGACATCGAATGGAAAGGCATCATTTGGAGCGCTGCCTATGGTGACCTTTCGGTTAAGGAATTGTTAACGATTTTGAAAGGCTTCGGTCCAATGGAAACCCTGGAGTTTGAGAAACCGGGGGCGTTTCGCGGACAGTTGAGCCTGTCACTTTCCGAAAACGGCGCGAAGGAGATCACCCTTTACTACCTGGAAGTTACGGGGCCGAAAAGGAGAGGTAGCGGTCGGGAAGCGCTGAGATATCTGAAAAAGATTTTCAAAGGAGAGCTTTATGTAGAAGACCCAGGCATCATCAGGGTCAAGAACGCCAACGAAGAAAGCATCCCCTTTTGGGTTAAGATGTTTCAGGAAGGTTATATAGATGCTCTGGATAGCGAAGAGTGCAGTCTGACTCACCAGATGAGTGAGGCTGAAATTAATAAAGTAGAAGATGACATTGGATCGGCTCACAAAGAATGATGTTGGGCTTGATGTGTGTTTCAAAGGAGTACTTATTTGAGTGCCAAAAAGATCAAAGGATCGAAAAAACGTTTCGAAACTACTGAGGAAATCGTAGGTTTGTCCCAACGTGCAACCGATTATGCCAGAGAAAATCCTTACATGATTATAGCGGCAGTCGCGGGGATTTTCTTGCTTTTGGGAATTATTTGGGGAGTCAGCAGTTACCGGCAGGCTAACGAAAGGCGGGCTCGCGCCGAATACTCCAAAATCATGCAGGGGTGGCCTGCAAACGACTTTGCCGGCCACAAGGATTGGGATAAGCTGGTCCCCAAGCTGCAGGACTTCATCAAACAGCATCAAGGTACGCAGCCTGCCTTGAACGCACAGCTGGATTTGGCTCAGGCCTATTTCTGGATGAAACGCTACGATGATTCGGCTAAGGTTGCTAATACACTGCTGAACGAAACGTCAGCTGAGAATCCGCTGCGACCGCTGGTTCGCTATCATTTGGCTTTGACCTATGAAGAAATGAATAAAATCGATGATGCAATAACCCAGTGGAAGGACTTGGCCAAAGCGGGTGTAAAGGGATTAGAGCGGGAAACTAGTTGGCATTTAGCAAGACTCTATGCCGACAAGAAAGAATACACAAAAGCGGTCGAGCAGTATGAGAATGCCTTGAAAAGTAACGGTGGTTATCCGAGTACTCAGCAAATTCAGCAAGAGCTGGAAATGGCGAAGCTGAAGACGGCGCCTGTTTCGAATGGTTCAAAGAAGGGGTCCGCACAACCGAATTCACAAGGGTAGGCAAGGATTCGGCAATTCGGCTGGGATGAGGTGGTTTCTTGGAATCATTTATGTTTTCCCTTGACAGAACGCCGCAACTTGGCTAACAAAAATCACGCTATTTCTATTAAGGGGAAATATGGGCAGAAGGTCTTTCTACTTTAGCTGCTTTCAGTATTTTTTGGGCTTCTTTTTTAGGAAGTCTACCTGTGGGCGTGCTAAGTAGTCGGTACCGCACCTGACATTGAAGGAAACCACGGGTAGACTCAACAGCAAAACCCGTGGCGATGTTATTCAAGAGCCGTGGGTTAACTGCCCACGGTTTTTTTTTGCGTGGAATAAGGCTGGAATGAAAGGAGGATTAAGTAAGGATGATTTATAATATTGAATTTGAAACACTGCCGCGGGAGGCCCTCGAGGCAATCCAGTTCCGCCGCTTGCAAACTGTTTTGGAGAGGGTTTATGCGATGGTTCCGTTTTATCGGAGGAAATTTCAGGAAGCGGGAATAACTCCGGCCGATATTAAGACTCTCAGCGACATACAGCGACTGCCCTTCACCACCAAGCAGGATCTGCGGGACAATTACCCGTTTGGAATGTTTGCGGTGCCGATGGACAATGTAGTGCGCATCCATGCTTCCTCGGGAACCACCGGGCAGCCTACTGTGGTCGGATATACGGCGAGAGACATTACCTCATGGTCCGAGCTTATGGCCCGAGCGCTTTCAGCAGGAGGAGCGGCGCGTGGCGATATAATACATAATGCTTACGGATATGGACTGTTTACTGGAGGTCTTGGAATTCATTACGGGGCAGAACGTCTGGGAGCCTCGGTGATACCCATTTCCGGGGGAAATACCCGTCGGCAAGTTCTGATTATGAAAGATTTCGGCCCGACCATTCTAACCTGCACGCCTTCCTATGCGCTTCATCTTGCAGAGGTTGCGCACGAGACGGGAGTCGATTTCAAGGAGCTTCGTTTCAGGGCCGGAATATTTGGCGCTGAGCCATGGTCTGAAAGAATGCGTGAAGAAATCGAGCGCAAGCTTCAACTCAGTGCCGTCGATATATATGGTTTGAGTGAAGTGATGGGGCCCGGTGTGTCGGTTGAATGCCAGGAGGCCAAAAAAGGTCTTCACGTTTTTGAGGATCACTTCATCCCCGAGATAATTAACCCGGAGACGGGGGAAGCGTTGCCGTACGGTGAAACCGGCGAACTCGTATTCACAAGCATTACCAAGGAAGCATTTCCGGTTATCCGCTATCGTACCAGGGACATCTCCTCGCTGAATCCGGAACCCTGTATTTGCGGGCGAACCCATGTGCGAATGAACCGAATCAGCGGCCGCACGGATGACATGCTTATCATCCGAGGTGTTAATGTATTCCCGTCGCAAATAGAAAGCGTCCTGATGGAAATAGAGGAAGTTGAGCCGCATTATCAGTTGATTGTGGATCGGATGGGGAATTTGGATAATCTAACGGTACTGGTGGAAGTGGGTGAGCACGCATTCTCTGACGAAGTGAGGGTACTGCAGGATCTGGAAAAGAAAATTGCAAAGAATATCAAGGAATTTTTAGGGGTATCTGCTAAGGTGAAATTGGTGGAACCGAAGACGATTGCCCGCAGTGAAGGCAAGGCCCAAAGAGTTATCGATAATCGCAAACTATAAAACGACACAGGAGACTCAAAAGTGCGAGTAGAGCAAATTTCGGTCTTTCTTGAAAATAAGGCAGGCAGGTTGGCTGAGGTAACCCGAATCTTGTCTGAAGCCGGAGTCAACATACGGGCTTTGTCGCTGGCGGATACATCGGATTTTGGGATCTTGCGCCTGATCGTTAATGACAACAACAAAGCCAAAGAAGCGCTGAAACAAAACGGCTTTACCGTGGGTAAAACCGATGTGGTGGCTGTCGAAGTAGAGGATCGTCCCGGCGGTTTGCACAAAATACTGGACAGCCTCTTTCACGCCAATGTCAATGTCGAATACATGTATGCTTTCGTACAACAGAGCGGCAGTAACGCTGTAATCATTTTCCGCTTTGATAATCTCGACGAAGCCGTACGAGTGTTACAGGCCAACGGCGTCACGGTGATTGAAGCAGAAAAACTCTATTCCATTTAGTGTGATCTTCCATATGAATTTCACATTGGATATGGGGGAGACTGCCGCCGCTGGTCTCAGAAGCCAATCGCGAACGGCGTGATTGACCATGGCAGTGGCGTATGCCGGAAGATTTCCTTGCGACCACGGTGAAGACCAAGGAGGTTATTGGGAAGCCAAGGTACTTCTCTGAGTGCATCACGTAGACAGAGTTCTATGGAATTGATCACTTAGGGCGAGGGAGAGAGGCCGTATTTGTAGCAATAAAACTTACTGAAAATTGGAAAGGAGGAAATTATGCGGTATGGGAGATCTGTTTTGATGACAACATGTGTTGCCCTGGCACTGATAGTTTCGGGAATTTCGGCGCCGGTTTGCTGGTCCGAGGAACCCTACAAGATTGGGGGGATTTTTTCGATCACCGGGCGCACATCCTTCCTGGGAGATCCGGAAAAGAGAAGTCTTGAGATGGTCGTTGATGACATCAACAAAAAAGGAGGGATCGATGGGCACAAACTCGAGGCGGTGATCTATGATTCTGAGGGTGATCCTACCAAGGCCGTTCTGGCAGCGAATAAACTGATCAGCAAGGACGGCGTTCTCGCCGTAATCGGGCCGAGTCTGACTCCCACGACACTCGCGATCGTTCCAATTTTCGAAAAGGCCAAGATTCCATTGATTAGTTGTGCTGCTGGTATCAAGATAACGGAGCCGGTAAAACCATACGTTTTCAAGACGGCCCAAAGCGATGTACTGGCGGTAAAAACCGTCTATAACTATATGAAATCAAAAAATATCAAGAAGGTGGGCATCCTGAGTGTGGAAAACGCATTTGGGGAGAGTGGTAAAGAACAACTCCTCAAACAGGCGCCGGATTTTGGAATTGAAGTGGTGCAGTCGGAAACATTTGGAGCCAAAGATACTGACATGACTCCTCAGCTGACCAAGATCCGTTCTGTTAAGCCGGATGCCATTGTCTGTTGGGGAACCAATCCGGGTCCCGCGGTTGTGGCAAAGAATGTGAAACAAATGAATTTGGATATTCCCCTATATCAAAGCCACGGGGTTGCTTCTCCGAAATTTATCGAGCTGGCTGGGGAAGCGGCTAATGGAAACCTGCTACCCACCGGTAAAATACTGGTGGCCCAGCAGCTGCCGGATAGCGACCCGCAGAAGCAAGTGCTTCTCGATTATATAAGTCAGTTTGAAAAACTTAATAATATGCCCGTTTCCGGTTTTGGCGGCTACGCCTATGATGCCATGCACATTCTGGCGAAAGCCTTGGAAGGCAGTGGGGGGGATCGCGAGAAGATCCGGGAAGGAATAGAAAAGGTAAGTGGTTACACCGGAGTAACAGGTACGTTCAATTTCACACCAGAAGACCATAATGGGTTGGGTTCCGACGCATTCGTAATGGTTGAAATTGAAAATGGTAAATGGAAGCTCTTAGGCGAATAACCAAAAAAATCCAAGGCACAGGTGAAAGTCGCCTTTGCCTTGGTTCTTCTCGGATTGCGGCCTCGCGAAAATCATGCAGGAACTTCTTCAGTACTTTTTTTCCGGAATAACGAATGGTGCAATTTACGCGATAATTGCACTTGGGTTCAGCATGCTCTATAACGCCACGGGATTGATTAATTTTGCTCAGGGCGAGTTTGTCATGCTTGGAGCTTTGGGGCTGATCACTTTTTGGCGCGGTTTGCAGCTTCCTCTCCCCATTGCTTTTATCTGCTCCGTTGCGGGGGTTTCAATCGTAGGACTGCTGTTGGAAAGATTGGCGATCCGTAGTGTCCGGAAACCACATCCCATTGTGCTGATCATAATCACGGTCGGGGCATCCATCCTGCTCAGAGGTGTGGGCATGCTTGAGTGGGGAAAGGATGCCTACAGTGCTCCTTCTTTTTCCAGACATTCTTCGTTTGAGCTGGCCGGGGCGACTTTATTGCCCCAGACTTTATGGATACTGGGAAGTCTCCTGTTGATTGTAATCGGCCTCCAATTTTTTTACAAACGGACCTTAACCGGTAAGGCCATGCAAGCGTGTGCCATCAGTAAAAGAGCCGCTTCGCTTCTAGGCATTCCCAGTGAGCGCATGGTTCTGCTTGCTTTTGCCTTAAGTGCGGCAATGGGTGGTGTAGGTGGAATCCTGATTGCCCCAATCACAATGAGCAGCTACGACATGGGAACAATGCTTGGATTAAAAGGATTTTGTGCAGCCATGCTCGGCGGGCTTGGAAGTTCTTGGGGATCTATAGTGGGCGGTCTTGTATTGGGTATCTTGGAAGCTTTCGGGGTGGGCTTTGTGTCATCGAGTCTAAAGGACGCTATTGCTTTTATACTGTTGCTCCTGATCCTTTACGTGCGTCCGGCAGGCATTTTCGGTGTAAAAGCTGTTCAGCGCTTTTAATTCTTATTTTGAAATTAATGCCCTAAGTATGAAACTCTAAAAATCCAAAGTTCTGCATTGAAGAGCGCCGGATTTGTTCCACAATCGTTCTCTTCCCGCCAGACCGCATGCAGCAGCTTCCGACTTAAACGTCACTTGTGGGCTCACACGTCGTGAGTGGTGCGCGCAGCGTGCTCTGCAAAAATAAAAAGCTTAAATGGAGACCGTGTACCTAACAAGTATAATTCGGGGATTGGAGAATCAAGATAGCTATATGAAGTACGCCCTTTTTTCCTTGTTTATTGCCGTCACCGGATGGTGGGTGTCAAATCCATACTATTTACAACTTCTAACTTTTATAGGTATTTACACGATCCTGGCTCTCGGTCTCAATATGCTAATGGGATATGCGGGGCAAATCTCGCTCGGCCATGCGGCATTTTATGGTCTTGGAGCCTACACCAGTGCGGTCGTTACGGTTCACTGGAACTACTCTCCGTGGTTGGGTCTTCTTCTGGCCCTGGTGCTAACGGCCGTTGTTGCTTTTCTGATTGCTCTGCCGATGTTGAAGCTGACAGGCTATTACTTGGGGATGGGAACCCTTGGATTTGGGATGATTTTTTACGTTCTGTTTCGCGAGTGGAGGACACTCACCGGAGGTGCATCCGGTTTAGTAGGCATTCCATCACTTTCTCTGGGTTCACTCACTCTGGATACGGGGAACGGTTATTTTTATCTGGTTTGGGGGACCGTGGTAGTCTGTTTTGTGATATGCGAGCGCATTGTGAACTCGAGAGTAGGTCGCGCATTGCGGGCCATTCATGACAGTGAACGTGCTGCGGCAGCGATGGGTGTGGATACCAGCAGACTTAAGGTTTGGGTATTTGTTTTGAGCGCGGTGTTTGCTGCGCTGGCGGGGTTTCTATATGCTCATCTAGTCACTTTTATCAGTCCGGACTCTTTTGATTTCATAGTTTCAATACGCATCGTGACGATGGTTGTGATAGGAGGCATGGCCAGTATTTGGGGTTCACTGCTGGGCGCATCCTTGTTGACTTTCCTTCCGGACTGGCTGCATGTTTTCTCGGACTACGAAATGCTCGTTTACGGACTCATTTTGATGGTGGTGATGATTTTCCTTCCCCAGGGATTCGCCCGAGGAATGTTGGATTTATATGAACGCTCTAGAGCCAAGTACAAGCGTCCCACAACCTCTCCTCAAGGTTGAGGCCGTTTCCAAATCTTTTGGGGGCATACAGGCCCTATACAACGTCTCCTTCGAAGTGACGTCCGGTCAAATCTACGCGGTGATCGGGCCTAACGGAGCCGGCAAAACCACTCTTTTCAATATAATTACCGGCATTTATACGCCCGAGGAGGGTGGTATCTTTTATGATCGGCAGGGGATCCGAGGCAAAAAAGTATACCAGCTTGTCCGACGAGGTATTGCGAGGACGTTTCAGAATGTCGAGTTGTTTGACAGTATGACGGTGCTCGAAAATGTGCTGGTGGGGCAGCACGTCAGAACTCGATGTGGGTTCTGGGGTGCCATCTGCCATTGGCCATGGGTGAAAAAAGAAGAAAAAGAGGCACACCGGAGAGCTATGGAGCTGTTGCAGTTTGTGGGGCTTGAAGGTGTAGCTCAGAATCGGAGTTCGGATTTGCCTTTCGGCTGGCAACGATTTCTCGAAATTGCCCGAGCCTTGGCAGCCGAGCCTCGCCTGCTGCTACTGGATGAACCCGCGTCCGGGCTCAACGCGGTGGAGACCGAACAGCTTGCGACACTTTTGCAGCAAATCCGTGAAAGAGGGGTTACGCTTCTTTTGGTGGAGCATGATATGAGTCTTACTATGAGTATTTCGGATAGGATTTTAGTCCTCAACCAAGGCAAAAAATTGGCTGAAGGAACGCCGAGAGAAATTCAGGCCGACGAGGCAGTCATCGATGCGTATCTTGGGCGAGAGTAAAGACAATGCTGCGTGTTCGCAATCTCAAGTGCTACTATGGAAGGATCCGAGCCATCAATGGGGTAAGCCTGTCGGTTCGGGAACAGGAACTGATCGCGCTTATCGGAGCCAACGGAGCCGGAAAGAGTACCCTTCTACAGACCATCTGCGGTCTATTGCCCGCTTGGGAGGGGGAAATCCAATTTGAGAAAAATTCACTGCAAGGACTGAAGCCTCCGGAAATTGTAAAAAAAGGTATCTCTCTGGTTCCCGAAGGAAGAATGCTTTTCCCGCCCATGAGCGTAATCGATAATTTGAAGCTCGGTGCCTATCTGAGGTACCGTCAGCACGATCATGAGGGTATCGAGAACGATCTTGAGGAAGTTTTAGAATTGTTCCCGGTCCTTCGTGAACGGTCCAAGCAGGCGGCCGGGACGCTTTCCGGCGGCGAGCAGCAAATGCTTGCCATAGGTAGAGCGCTTATGGCGCGACCTCGCCTTCTTTTACTTGATGAACCTTCAATGGGCCTCGCCCCTTTTCTGGTGCGACTCATTCTGGATATCCTGTTAAAGTTAAAAGAACAAGGAATAACGGTACTGCTGGTGGAACAGAATGCAAGGGCGGCTTTGCAAATTGCAGACCGGGGTTATGTTTTGGAAAATGGTCGAATAGTTCTTGATGGATTGTCTGCCGATTTACTTGCAGACCAGGACGTTAAACGAGCTTACCTGGGTAAGGATTATCGGGAATTTTATGACGGGAGGGCGTGACCATGCCCATTTGGAACAGCAGGGAAGAGTGCCTGGATTTGGAAGAACGTGCTCAACAACAATTGGAACGTCTCCAAAGTACTCTCAATCGGGCTTTCAAAAACGTTCCTTTCTATCGCAACCAGCTTGAATCCAACCAAGTAGATCCATCGCAGATTGAGGCTCTCAGCGATCTGGGCCGAATTCCGTTCACAGAGCGCGAGTTTTTGAGCGTAAATTATCCATATGGGCTATTTGCCGTGCCGCTGCGTGATGTGGTTCGTATTCATACCGCTCCCGGAACGACTTTAAAGCCCATGGTGAGCGGCTATACCAGGCAGGACCTGCAGGTTTGGCGAGAGATGGTAGCACGGGCGTTTACCTCTTCCGGAGTGTCCAGTTCCGATATCTTGCAGATTGTGCTTGATCCCGGCTTGGCGAATTGGGGACGAGACTATAAGGATGGTGCGGAAGCAATAGAAGCGAGTGTGATCCCGCTGACCGTTCTTCCGCCGGAAAAGAACCTGATGGTCATGCACGATTACAAAACCTCGGTACTCATCGCGAGTTCTTCAGCTGCTTCGCACTTAATGAATCTGTTGTTTCACCTTAATCTCAATCCGAATGCGTTAGCGCTACGCACTCTTATTCTAGTGGGTGGGGCACCCGACCCTGACGTTCGAAGTCAACTGGAAGAGCAACTTCATGTCGAAACATGGGTGCATTACGGTTTGAGTGAAATTCCCGGTCCGGCAATCGGATTTGAATGCGAGCATCGTCGCGGACTGCATATCAATGAAGATCACTTTTTCCCGGAGGTAGTCGATTGCGCGTCGGGGGATATTGTCGCTGAAGGTGAAGAGGGTGAACTGGTCCTCACTACACTGACGACTCGCGCGTTTCCCCTCATCAGGTTCAGAACGGGCGACCGAGTGCGCTTTATAGCTGATCCGTGTTCTTGCGGCAGAACTCTGAAGAAAATAGAATGGATTCCCGGGCGCACTGATAAGCTCATGGTTGTGCGTGGGGTGAAAGTCCATCACCAACAAATATTGCTTCTGCTTGAACTGGCTTTGGGCTATATCCCTAAGTCTTTCCGTATCCTTATTAAACGTCAGGAATATCGCGATTTTATTGAGGTGTGGCTGGGCTTGGAAGATCGGCTGTTCTCGGACGAAATAAAGGAAATGGAGAAAATTATACAAAATCTAACCACGGAATTGACCCAAGAATTGGGAATTCCTGTGATAATCCGTCTTAAAGAAAAGCGATCTCTTGAGACTTATGCCGAATCCTCAATGGAGGACTTGCGCTGACCGACTCGGTTTGCAGCCCAACCTGCTAACTTTCTTATTTTCTTCGTAATTTCTAGCAATCCTCGTGCTACAATAGCAACCAGACGAACCCGCTGGCTCGATCCGTGTCAGTGTCCGAAGTGATTTTCCCCATTTTGTATAGAAACAAAGTGTGATAATAAGAATGGTCTTCGGTCGAGGTTTACTTTTCAAGTTCTACGTTTGGGGCGCGCTTGCTGGAGTTTCATCTGCTTGCCTCGATCCTCCGTACAAAAAAACGATAAAAATTGATGGAGTATACTAGTTGCTCAGCTATCAAGAGTCCCTTAAATACCTGTATGGGCTGCAGAAGCACGGCATTAAGTTCGGTTTAAACAGCACCGAGAATATTCTGGACCGAGTGGGCAATCCTCATCAAAAATTACGCTGTATTCATATTGCTGGGACCAACGGTAAGGGATCTACCGCTGCTATACTTTCAAGCATCCTAAGAGAGCATGGGTTTCGAGTAGGTCTATACACGTCGCCCCACTTGGTGAGATTCACAGAACGATTTCGAATAAATGATGAAGAAGTGCCGGTGGCTCGCATCTTAGATGTGTTTAATAGGATTCGAACGACATTGAACGGTCGCGAACCGCCAACCTTCTTCGAGGTGGTCACTGCAATGAGTTTTTTGTACTTTGCAGAAGAAGAAGTTGATTGGGCTGTTATAGAAGTGGGTATGGGAGGACGACTTGATGCAACTAATGTCATTTGTCCCAAGGTGAGCATTGTCACCAACATTTCCATGGATCATCAGGAGTACCTGGGGAATACCTTGAGCGCCATTGCTCGGGAAAAGGCGGGTATTATCAAGCGAGGCGTTCCGGTGGTCACAGGTGCCGCCCAACCGTCGGTCAAGGGAATACTGAAGGCCACATGCTTCCAGCATAAGGTACCGCTTTACTTACTGAAGACCGATTTTAGAGTGCGCCGCAGTCCCAATGGCTCGTTTCATTATCGGGGCTTACGGCTGCAACTGCCTTCGTTGCGCCTCAGTCTTAGAGGTGTGCATCAGATCAATAACGCCGCCGTTGCACTTGCCGCCCTTGAGGTGCTGGAAATGAATAGGCACCTGTCTCTAAACCCGAAAGCAATTAAAGCTGGCTTGACCAGCGTTTTATGGCCGGCCAGGCTTGAAATTTTGCAGGAAAATCCACTGATTTTGCTGGATGGAGCACATAATCCCCCTGGTGCGGAATCATTAAGGGAAGCCCTGAAGAAGTCTTTTTCATATAAACGGCTTCATCTTGTGCTGGGAATCATGGGAGACAAGGACATAAGGGGTATTTTTCGCAGATTACTGCCGCTGGCGGAGTCTGTAATTTTCACTCAACCCAAATATGTCCGTGCTGCAAAGGCGGAGACGCTTAGGCGCCTTGCCAGACCTTACATCCAAAAACAATACGTTATTCCAGATCCGGCTTCCGCCATCGAACAAGCCAAACTTCATGCGGAACCGGGTGACTTGATTTGCATTACGGGCTCCCTTTATTTTGCCGGCGAAGTTAAAGAGATTTTTGGTGAACGGACTCTTGTTTCACCCCAAGGAGAACCTTGAAAGCCGAATGTGAGTTTGTGGGAAAATGCCTCAAAAGAGTTTGTCGGTGCATCTTAGAATAGTTGCCAAATTCTTCCTTGCTTTATGGGTCTTGTGCTTGTTCATTGCCTTGCGAGCAGATGATGTTCTATCAAAAAGCCTTATGAATAACGGCTTGAACCGAAAGTCATTTGTGAGCGAGACCAAAGGAACTTGGCAGATTAGTGCGAAGCGCATCAGCTACGACAAAAAGAATCATGTATATGAGGCGGAAGGAAATGTTCGGATCACTTCAGGGGACAGATTAATAGAGGCAGCCTGGGCACGTCTGGATGCTGACAACCATGAAGCTGATTTAAAAGGCAATGTTTATTTGAAATATGATAACGACTGGCTGAGGGGAGAGCATGTTGTTTGGAACTTGGAAAAAGAGACGGGTAAAGTGGATGGAGGCTTGATCTACTTTGCCGAAAATCATTTTTACGTGCGAGGGAAGGAGATCTCTAAAACCGGTCCGGGTCAGTACGAACTTAAAGATGGATTTGTTACGACCTGCGATCCCCAAAACCCAGATTGGAAAGTCAAGTACAAAGAAATGAAGGTGGATACGGGTGGGATCGCCTGGGCTAAGCACACTTCCTTTTGGGCCCGCAACATTCCGCTTTTGTATACGCCGATCATTGCCATTCCCGTCGATAAAGACAGACAATCAGGCTTTTTGCTTCCTTGGGCGGGAAGCTCAAGTTTAAACGGTCTGCAGGCAGAGGTTCCTTATTTCTGGGCGATTCGCCAGGACATGGATATGACATTCTACGAGCGATACATGCAGGAGCGCGGATGGATGAGCGGCTTGGAGTATCGCATTGCCAATCAGACTTGGGGAGAAGGAATCTGGCTTGGCAACTATCTGCGCGATCAGGCAAGCAAGGAGCATTTGGCAGACTACGGATATCCATATGTCAAAAGTGATCGCTACTGGGTTCGTGCGCGGCATTCTCTCGAATTGCCTTACGGCATTGAGGGCAAACTGGATCTCGATATTGCAAGTGATAAAAATTACCTCAAAGAGTTCAAGAACGGCTCGACTTCTTATGCCTTCACGGATGATTTATTCCGCAAAATGACCGGCCGGGGAGTGCTCAACGATGAAACGATTCTCGCTCGAGAAAATACTCTTTATCTGAATCGACGCGGCGACTCCTCGCTGCTTTTCATGGATGCAATTTACTGGGATCAATTGGATCGGTCTATCGACCAGTTCACTCTGCAGCGTCTTCCAGAGTTATCATTTAATGTCATCCCGGCCTGGATTGATGGTTTACCTTTGTACTATAGCCTCGCGACATCAGGGATTGACTACTGGCGTCAGGAAGGGGATACCGGTTACCGTTTGGATGTGTATCCGCGTGTCAACTATCCCTTGCATTGGAAGACATACCTGGATGTCGAACCTTCGGTAGGGTTGCGATCGACCAGCTATGCCGTGAATTGGGAAGAAAACTCGCGCGATACTTGGCAACAGAGGACATTGCCGGACGTCAAATTGGAATTGACCAGTCGTCTTAATCGTGTCTACCCGTTTAAGGTGTGGAATTATGTTGCTTTGCAGCATGGAATTCGTCCCGAGATCGTCTATGAATACCAGCCCAAAGTCAAACAAAACGATTTGCCGCAATTCGACGGCCTTGATGATATCGAAGAACGTCATGGAATCACTTATGGGTTTTCTAATTTCCTGATTGCCAAAGGGGTTCACCTTGATGCGCAGGGCAATCAGGTGTCGAGCTATCGGGAATTTGCGCGACTTCAAATTTTTCAGACGCTGAACATCAGAGAGGCAAGTACATCCGAATCTAACTTTTCAAATCTAAATGTTGATAACCTAAACATTGATAATCTAAATGTTAGTGACGTAGAAGAAGATGATGGAGTAGATAGTTCTGAACTTGAAAAGAAACGGTTTTCTCCCGTGAACTTGTTGCTGGATGTTTTTCCGGGGCGATACCTCACGTTGACATATGACACTCAGTTTTCTCCTGATGAAGGCGCCATCAACAGACATGACTTGTATGCTACTCTAGACAGCGGCACGGGCTACTTTGTGAGAGCCGGCTACCAGTTTTATAAGGATACGGTTGTTGACGAAGTCATTATGGAAGCAGGGGTCAAGGTGCTGTCAAATATCTTTTTGACTACTTATCATGACTATTCATTCGATAAAGAAGAGCTTTTCAAACAAGCTTACGGTGTCAGATATCAACACGGTTGCTGGGGGTTAGGCTTGACTTACCAAAAGGAAGGTGAGGATAACCGCTTCGCTTTCTCGATAGATTTGCTCGGTCTAGGACATTTTGGCGCAGGTCAATAACACGGAATAAACGTCGAGGCCAAACATCAATATAACTTGTTTCAGGCGGTCTCACCTTCTTCAACCAGAGGCTCGGAGGATAGTGGCTCAAGTTCCCTTTGCTTGATCTCTAAACGTTTCCATCTACCCTTGTCGTTGATCACGCGTTCCATTTCACGACGTACTTCCCCCTGATTGATGAGTTCAGAGAGCAGAATTCTTTTGTAGCTAATGTGCCTAAGGTCATTTTCCAGGAATTCATCTCTTTCCTGCTTCAGTTTTAGATTTTGCAGGAAGAGTTTTTCTTCCAACGTTTCGTTTTCGATTAGAAGAGATATGAACATATCGCTCAGTTTACTCTTGCGCAACCCCATCATGCCAATACCGGCAGCTTTTCTACGGTATTGTGCAAGCCTTCCCTCAAGGAAATCAATGCGACGCTGCAACTCAACCTTTTCTTCTTCGAGTCTTTGCTTTTCATGATCCCAAAACTGCTTTAATGCTCTTTCAATGGTTAGCATTTCTTCGCGGTCGTGGACGCTCTGTGACTGATATTTTCGAGAGCTTTTGCGGTACCCCAAATAGAAACCGGCCGTGAAAACAAATATGATGGCAGAGCTACCGGCAAAGATCTGATAAATGAGTTCTGAATCCATTAGTTGGTGCACTCCTTCCAGAATACCTTCAGTCAGTTCCGAGTTCAACCGAGCTCTCTGTTGAAAAATCAACGCAAAAGAACACCCGGTTGTTTTCACAGAACATAAGAATGCTCGTTTGAAAAGATGAAAACTTCAACTTTTGTCAGATAGTATCCCACTGAAGTCGCCTACATGAATTTTTCGTAGTAGAGTGTGCTGCTAAAGGTCAGTGCCGTACCGATAGTCATATATATGATGCTCAAAATAACCCGAGGCAATGAAGAATGCCGGAGAGTCAAGCCCAGGATCATCATCACCAGAATGAGCACATAGCTTCGCCACGCTTGAAATGCAAATAAACAGACTTTGCTCGGCAGCTGGAAAATGCGGTTGATATTCTTTCTTGCGATCCGGGAAAAACCGAAATGATAGATGCAAATACCCAAGATGAATCCAATGGCTGATGCCAATATGTTTTCCGGCCAGATCGTATCCGACAGCCAATGGGCCGCCATCACGCAAAGCACAATGCCGACAACGGACCACAGCATTCCGGAAAAAAGCCATAGCCAGTGTCGTTGCACGGAAGGGGTGAGTTTTTGCCACATTTTGCAATTTCCAATTTAAGGTAATCAAAAATCAGTTGAATTCAGCACACATGACGGATCTGACGTCCCAATCAATGAGTTCAGTCTCTCGTCACATTCAATGGTGGATTAAAATATCCCAAACGAACCTGGGGGAATTCAGTCTTCAATGCTTCAATGATTTTCCTTACACCGATTTGTTTGCCCTGGGGCTGAAAGTTGAGTCGACTCAAGTACCATTCCGGATCAATATTCAGGTTTCGCAGTTGAATAAGATCCAGCTTCGTTTCATCGATCAAACTCCGAAGAGTGTCCCATTCGGTTTGGTCATCCGTAAACCCCGGCAGTACAAAATAGTTAATCGAAACGAATCCTCCCATCGCTTTCATTATCTTAATCGACTGGATTACGTCGTTAAAAGTATAACCTTTGGGTTGGTAATAAGCTTCATAAAATTGAGGTTGGCAGCTATTCAGACTCACCCGCATGCTGTCTAATCCGGCCACACGAAGCATTTCCACCGCATTGGGCAGGCTGGCATTCGAGTTGAGGTTGATGGTGCCGCGTTTCGTCGTTTCTCTCATCAGGACAATGGATTGTTGTAAGGTTTTAGCCTGCAGGAGCGGTTCTCCTTCACATCCCTGACCGAAGCTGACTACCGCGTTAGAGGCATTTTTCAGATGCGGGCCGGCGATTGCGAGTATCTCCTCCGGAGTCGGTACGAAAGCGATACGGTCTTGAGTGGCGCATATGTCCGGATGGTCTTGTCGGCTTATACAGCCCAGGCAACTTGCGTTACATACGGGTGATGTCGGTAGTGGAGCTTCCCAGCGATCCATAAAGAGGTTTCTGGCAGCAGGGCAGCCAAAGGCGAGGGCACATTTTCCAAGATGCTGAATAAGCCTATTGCGGGGCTCTTGCGCCATGCGCCTGCGAGCGTTCTTTTCAATTTTTTGCAGGTCAAAATGGTGAAAGTCCTGCCGCTCATCAGGGTCTACTCGATAACCCGCTACGACAAAGCCATCATTGTGCCAACCAACTGCCGTGTATGCAAACAGCGGCAGAATTTTTGCTCCCGGCAATGTCTGATAGGCAGCAGAGAAGATTTGAGTGTGAGCGGGTGCCATGAAGGCTGCTACCGCTTGCACTTGACTGGTCGACTCGTAGGGGTCTTGTGTGAGGACTTTGAAGACTTTGTTCCCGGGGTGATAGCCAACAGGAAGCCGCTTAGGGAGGAGAAAGAGCTCACTCCCCTCCGGCAAAGGTATCCAGTCCTTGGGACTTAGGCGATGCCAGTTTCCCCCGTTGCTCCCTGCCATCTCAAGTTCCGGGAAGTCGAAAATGTTCCCTTCCGCATCAGCATAAACCAGGACAGGTCTGCTACTCATTTTCCTTTTCTAAGATCTCCTGAAAACTCAGAAGGCTAACATGCTCAGCTTTTTTTAGTAAATCCAACAAGGCATCAAGGAACTGATAGGCAAAAGCGGTCATTCGTTGATGATGAATCACTATTCCCGCAGGCTCTTTGCGCCCCAATAAAGTCGTTAACTCGGCCAGTAGGTCCTCAAAGTCTTTAGCTCCGTCCTTTGCTTTCCTAGTGTGAAGGTCCAGCGGCACCCTCAAATTAATTAATTCTATCGGATTCTTTTGACTTTTGGGAAGCGGTTTCGTTATTGAGACGGCTTTGAAATCCAGCTGATGAAGTATCTTAAGAGTACATCCGGATAGCCGGTTCCAGGGAGGAGTGAAAACCGGCAGCAATTGATCTCCGAAAATGCTAAGCATCTTTTGACGCCCTTGCCAAATGTCGCGCCACTGCTTTTCGAAGGGGCGATGGTCGCCAAACTCTGATTTCTTGCCGGAGCGTTGCCAGTTAACGTGTCGCCAACCATGTTGATGCCACCCCCAAAGAGGTTCTTCGAGAGGAGCACACTCAAACAGCTGGCGCTCGCGGGTAGTGCTCAGCCACGCCGGAACCACGCTCATGCCAAGCGGAACATTGTGGCTGCGAAAAAGCTGACAAAGAGCTTCGAATGCGCGTCCTCCTGCACCGATGTCATCTCCTCGAAAAAAAACATTAACGGTATGATTTGCAGATGTTTGATGGATGGTTTGAATGAGCCTTTCTCGCCAATCCGTTTGAGGAGAGTGCCAAATGGCTGAGTATTGACGTGGCCGATATTGCTCCGGTAGGTTAAAATCTTTCAATTTTGGAATGCAATCGTGTTTCAAAACATAGTACTCCCTTCCAGGATGTATGGGGAATTGCAAATCTGATTTTGAATTCAATGTAGCAGGAGTAGGGAGAGCACAATAACTATACGTAGCTGAGCCCCATCGCGATGACCAATATTAAGACTGACCGAAGTTATTCGTCAAGCACCGATTCACGCAAAATCATAACGTCTTGACAAATAAGCTAAAAATGTTTTTCACAAAACGATAGAAACGATCGGCCTCTTGCAGCAGCTTTTCGGCATTGTTTGGGTGCACCCCGGATCACATATGAAGGCGGACTCTGGAGTCTAGACTCTTTAATCACTCCGGATTCTGTCTTGAAGTCCCCACATCGGCTTCATCCAGCTGGATTAAGGGAATTAAGGATTTCTGCAAGAGCCTCTCATGGATGTTTATTTGGAAAAGAGCCATGAGTTTTAATTCGAAATAGAAAGAACGAGGAACTGATGCAAACCGCTGCTGTTAGGGAAACCAAGGCTTTTGGGCGGCATATTAAGCGCCACGTGCTAGCTACCGAACATCGCATTGCGGCAATCACTCCGCCAGAATTTGTTCATCTGTGTGAGAAAGAACTGCGGGATGCCGGCTTTGAAGAACTCTCCGTAACTGACGCAGGGATAGAATTTTCGGAAAAACTAACTGCATGTTATCTCTGCAACCTCTGGCTTCGAACTGCAAGTCGTATTTTGTGCCGTGTTGACTATTTTCGGAGTGGTGCGATTGAGCAGCTTTTTAACAGAGTGAGCACTTTTCGCTGGGAATTGTGGCTCAATTCCAAAATCAGACCGCAAATTGAAGTGCATGTAAAACGTTCGAGAATTCAGCATGAAGGCCTGATCGAAAAAACTGTTCTGGAGGGAATACAAAAGCGTTTTACGGACGTGCGGCTGGTGCCGCCTGCTCAATGTGAATTGCAGCGTGAAGAGGCAGGTTATCAGTCTAAGGTTGTTCAAAGAATAATAGTGCGAATAATTAGTAACCATTGCGAAATCAGCTTAGATACCAGCGGTGCTCATCTCCATCAGAGAGGTTATCGGCTTGTGCACGCCGGTGCTCCGCTTCGTGAAACTCTAGCGGCGGCAATCTTGATGAAGGCCGGATGGCATGGGGATCGTCCAATTATAGATGGGATGAGCGGCTCAGGTACGGTGCCGATCGAAGCATCTTTGCTGGCAAGACGTCTACCACCGGGCTTCATGCGAAGCTTTCTGTTTGAAGAATGGCCGGCTTTTCAAGAAAAGACCTGGCGTTATTTATTGCGTAAAGCCAGCGACAGCGCATTATCAAAATCTCCTGTTCCCATTATTGCCATCGAAGAAGATCCGGGAGCAATAGCGGTATCCAAGCAAAATGCCAAACAGGCAGGAGTCAGTGGAGACATTTTGTGGCATCAAGCGGATTTCTTTTCCATCCAGCCGCAAACGTTGAATCTGGCACCGGGGTTGCTCTTCTTGAACCCTCCGTACGGGAAACGCCTGGAACAAAAAGAAGATCTATACGAGCGTCTGGGAGCTCACTTGCGGCGGTTTTATAAGGGGTGGCAGGTGGTGATAATGGCGCCCGACAGAACGCAGGCAACCCGTTTGAAATTTGATAGGGCGCGCTACTGGCATGTCAAGCATGGCGGCATACCCATAATGGTGGTTTTCGCCCTCTTATGATTGAGCCGCCTCGTAGTGTGTGCCGCTATGGATTCCACAATACATTCCTGTATTTTTACATTGTCAAATGGGGTTGCGGCCTTGTATTCTAAAAAATGAAACGATTCGAGAGTCAGCGCTAATCTTTGCCAGACTGTGGAGTCTACAGTGAAATTCAGTTGCCCTGGATGCCGTGCGGTTTTCACAATAGCAGATGAGAAAATTCCGCAGACAAAAGAATTGAAGATCTCCTGCCCAAAGTGCCGAACTGCAATTGAATTGAATATGGAGAATGGATTTCCCGACGACACAGTGAGTTCCGATCCGGAGCAAACGAATTCATTTGAAGCAGATAACTTTGGGGAAGATATACCTCCTTTGGAAATTGTCGAGGAGGGGCTTAAGAGTTCACTAGTATGCATCCCACAGGAAGCGCTTTCAAAGAAGATAACAGAAGCCTTGCGCGACCTGGGCTTCCATGTGTCTGAGGCTGCAAATCCACAGGCGGCGATCACTAGGCTTCGCCACAATCCGTATGATTTGGTTGTACTGGATGGTGCCTCTCAGATGGCTGCCCCCCCTGAGAATTTCCTTTTGCAGCAGATCAATCTTTTGCCGATACATGTGCGAAGGAGATTTTTTTTGTGCGTGCTCAATGAAACCATTTCGACTTTTGATCAACTGCAGGCATTCAGAATAGGAGCGAACTTGGTTCTCAACATTCGAGACCTGGACAAGGCGAGAACTATATTGAGTCAGGCTATGAAGGTGCATGAGAATTCATATCGAATATTCTGGGAGCAGCTCACCAAAAAGGGACAATTGTAATCCTCATAGAGCCGAATTGATGATTTTTAAACGTTTACGCCAGAAGCACAGCACCGGGCATCTTCGCATGCGAATAGAAAGCTGCGTCAATATAGTGCTGGATTTGAACAAATCCCTTGGGGAGGGTAAAATCAAACCGGAAATCGTGCAACAATTTGAACGATTAAAGGAATCACTTCAGCACGTTAAAGACAATCAGGTAGACGAAGACGACATCAATCGCATCGAGCAAGCAACGAATGAACTTCTCGCGGAAATTAGGATTGCCTACGAAGGAAAACCCATTAACAATCTTTACAGAGGTCAAACTCATTGAATACCCGTGCGAAAGAGTAGAATTCTAATCATTTGCCTTTGCAGGTGGAGCTTTCCTTTTTAAATGGTGTGTTGATTTTGGGGAGCTCTGATTTGTTTTGTGCCTGGCCTAACTTGATATTCACACAGGAATGGATTACAAGGCAAATCCTAACCAAGATATAATAGGAAGGAGCCATGGAGTGAGAGCTTTTACATTTTCCAAAAGAGGGGACCAGGGAGAGACCAGCCTATTGACAGGCGAACGAGTTTCCAAAGCGAGTTTGCGGCCTGAGGCTTATGGAACCCTCGATGAAGCCAGCTCTGCACTCGGACTTGCCAAAGTTTTTACCCGAAATGAGAAAATCCAGCAAATGATCGGCGCGGTTCAAGAAGATCTGGTCATAATAGGCGCGGAACTCTCCTGTGAAGGCTCAGCGGATGAAAAGTATCTAATCGGACAAGAAAAAACAGGCAGACTGGAAGAATGGATAGAAGAACTGCAGCGCGACGTTCCTTTGCCGCGGTGTTTCGTATATCCTGGTTGTAATACCTGCAGCGCTGCGTTGGATCTGTCGCGCACCATTGTCCGCAGAGCCGAGCGCAATGTGGTTGCTCTCAGAGAGGCAAGCAGCACGATTCGCCCCGAAGTGCAGGCTTATCTCAACCGCTTAGCGGATTTTCTCTTCACTTTGGCCAGGTACGCAGAAAAAGAAGGATAAAAACGACCACCATTTCAAGTCTGACTTTACCCGCCTTAATAGTCCTCAAGCTGGTAAGACTTTTGTGAACAAGCTTTTCTGCCTGCATTTCCTTCCGCTATCTTTGCAGACAACACCGGTATTCGACCCGAGGCTGGGAGGCCGTCGGAAAATTGTCATTTCGAGTCACGCCATGGCGTGACGAAATATCTTACTTCCACAAAGCTCTCCAGCTTAATTTTTCTTCAGCAGCGGTAAAAAGCGGATGCTGTATTGACCGGCTCGAAATAAAAAGTTCATTTTACGTTTCGAATTTCTAATCAGTGGATTCAAGAAGGGAATACTGTCAGTGACAAATATTGTGGAAAATAGAAATTTAAGAAATATAGCAATCATAGCGCACGTGGATCATGGCAAGACAACCTTGGTGGATGCCATGTTCAAGCAAAGCGGACTGTTCAGAGTTGGCAAAGAGGTCGATGATAGACTCATGGACAGCATGGATCTTGAACGGGAGCGAGGAATCACCATCGCAGCAAAAAACTGTTCAGTGGTTTGGAAAAACACCAAAATCAACATCATCGACACTCCCGGTCACGCCGATTTTGGTGGTGAAGTGGAACGAGCCTTGGCAATGGCCGATGGTGCATTACTGTTGGTGGATGCATCTGAGGGGCCCTTGCCGCAAACCCGTTTTGTTTTGAAAAAAGCTCTCGATGCGGGGCTGAAAATTATCGTCGTGATCAACAAGATCGATCGCAAGGATGCTCGACCGGGTGAAGTCCTGGATGAGATCTATGATCTTTTTATCGATCTCGATGCAAATGACGAACAGCTTGAATTTGCCATTGTTTATGCCGTCGGAAGAGAAGGGATCGCTCAGCGTACCTTGGAAGAGAAGGGTGAGGATCTGTTCCTTTTGTTCGACACCATTTTGGAACAAATTCCGCCGCCTTTCTATGATCCCCAAGAACCTTTCCAGATGCTGGTTGCGGATCTTGGGTACTCGGACTATCTAGGTCGTCTGGCCATAGGAAAGGTTATTAACGGAACGGTGAAGTGCAACGACAGCCTCGTGTGCCTGAATGAACAAAAAGAGCAGATTCCTTTGAAGATTTCCAAGCTGCAAGTTTACGAAGGAATGACCCTGAAAGAGGTGGACCGGGCTGAGCCGGGGGACATCATTGTGTTATCAGGTATAGAGGAGGTAAAAATTGGTGACACCATCTGCACAAAGGATTCACCTAAACCCCTAAAGAGAATTCGAGTAGACGAACCCACGGTCTCCATGAGCTTCACCATCAATAATTCACCTTTCGCAGGGAAAGAAGGCCGATTTGTGCAGTCCAGCAAAATCCGAGAGCGACTGCTCAAAGAGACTCTGCGAAATGTGGCAATCCGAGTTGAAGAAACAGAGGAGAGAGAAAGTTTTATCGTAAAAGGCCGTGGTGAATTTCAGATGGCCATCCTTGTCGAGACGATGCGGCGCGAAGGGTTTGAGCTTTGCGTTGGACGGCCCGAGGTCATCTACAAGTTTTCCAATGGCGAACGACTCGAGCCCATTGAACACCTCTTCGTCGATTGTCACGAGAGCTTCCTGGGGATAGTGACAGAGAAATTGTCCGTTCGGCGCGGCAAGATGCTCAATCTTGTCAACAAAGGGACCGGTAGAATTCGCATTGAATTCAGTGTGCCGTCTCGTGGTTTGATCGGCTACCGTGATGAGTTCCTCACAGACACCAAGGGAACGGGCATTATGAACTCCTATTTTGCCGGCTACGAGGAATACCGCGGCGATTTCCCCACCCGTTTTACCGGGTCCATAGTCTCCGATCGGCAAGGGCAAGCCGTGGCATATGCTCTGTTTAATCTTGAGCCCAGAGGGCAGCTGTTCATCGTCCCCAATGATCCTGTTTACGAAGGTATGGTCGTTGGTGAGCACAATCGTGACACCGATATAAACGTCAATCCGTGCAAGGAAAAGAAACTCACTAACATGAGGGCGGCCGGCAAGGATGAAAATGTCATCATCACGCCGGTGGCTCCCATGACCCTTGAGCGGGCCATCCATTTCATCCGGGAGGACGAAATGGTCGAAGTCACACCCAAATCACTGCGATTGCGTAAAAGCATTCTATCGGCGCAGCAAAGGCACAACCAAAGAGCGTCTAAAAAAAAGGAGGGCAACGGACACGCCTAGGAGGGTTCTCGGACAGCCTGCTAACGGTACAAAAAGGAAAAAAGTTTTTCGGATCAAATTACCAAAGGCTCGGGCTCAAGATTCACACCGAAGCGCTCGGCCACAGTTCGGCGAATTCGCTCGGCGAGTGCCCAGATTTGTGCTCCATCGGCGGTGCCGTGATTGACCAGAACCAGAGAATGGGTTTCTGAGATGCCGGCGTCGCCTTCGCGTGTCCCTTTGAAGCCACATGTCTCAATGAGCCAGGCCGCCGAGAGTTTGCACGTGCTGTTACCATGTGGATAATATGGCAGATCCGGATGTGTGCGCTGCAGAATTTCAAGATGATCGGCCAATACCACGGGGTTTTTGAAGAAGCTGCCTGCATTGCCGATTACTTCGGGGTCCGGCAGCTTGCGCCGACGAAGGCGCTCGACGGCCATGCTAACGTCCAGTGGAGTTGGTTGGCTGATTTTCATCACTTCCAGTTCTTGCCGCACGCCCGAATAGTCAAGTTGTAGAGGCCTCTGGTGCGGCAAGCGAAACTCGACCGCCGTAACAACGTAGCGTCTTGGCTGCTGTTTGAAAAGCGAATCGCGGTAGGCGAAATTGCAGGCTGAATTATCGAGTCTGACGAATCGATGTTCAAGCAGATCGAAGGCCTCAACTGCTTCTACGAACTGGCTCACCTCGACGCCGTAGGCACCGATATTTTGAATCGGGGCGGCCCCGACGGTTCCTGGAATCAGGATCAGATTCTCCAGGCCCGCAAAGCCGTGCGCCAGAGACCAGCGCACGAACTTGTCCCACTTTTCACCGGCTGCCGCACGAATGCTTGCTTCTCTACCATCGTTCGCTAAAACATCGACACCGCGAGTGGCAAGGTGGATGACCAGCCCTTCGAAATCGCGCGTGAACAGGACATTGCTCCCGTCGCCAAGCAGGAGCAGCGGGTTCTCTTTTGTTTCGGGTCGGCTCAATAATTCCTGCAACCCGGAGCTGTCCCACACTTCCGCCAACCATGCGGCACAAGCCGGCACCCGAAAAGTAGTGCGCTGATCGAGAGGCGCGTTTTTGAATAGTCTAAACCGTTCCAATGGTTTGTTGACCTTTGATCATCCGGCGACCAGCCGGGACCAGAATGACATCAATCCAGTGTGGCTGTTTCTCAATCTATGAATCGTCTGGTCAGCTCCTCATACTCGTCAATGCGCCTGTCCCTGAAGAAAGGCCAAATCCTTCTGACTGCCTCGACGCGGTCCAGATTGACGTCCACGACCTTTTGCACCTCTTCGTCGGGGGATGCCCGGTATATTATTTCACCCTGCGGGCCAGCCACGAAACTGTTTCCCCAAAATTGAATGCCGCCGGTATGTCCCGATGGATCTCGTTCATGTCCCGTGCGGTTAACGGTTATGACCGGCAGTCCGTTGGCTATCGCGTGGCCTCTTTGGCATATCATCCAGGCCTCGAGTTGTCTCTGCTTGGCACTCTCGAGATCGGGAACTTCCCACCCTATGGCGGTGGGATAAATGAGGAGCTGTGCGCCTTTGATTGCCATTAGGCGGGCGGCTTCGGGAAACCATTGATCCCAGCATATGAGCACCCCCAATTTGCCGATGGATGTGCTGATCGGTTCGAAACCCAGATCGCCCGGAGTGAAGTAGAATTTTTCATAATAAGTCGGATCGTCGGGGATATGCATTTTGCGATATTTGCCCGCTATGTTGCCGTCTCTTTCAATGACAACGGCTGTATTGTGATAAATTCCGGGTGCCCTCTTTTCAAACAGAGATGCAACCAAAACAATTCCCAGATCGGCTGCCAGCTGGGAAAACGTGTGCGTGGAAGGGCCCGGAATCGGTTCTGCCAAATCGAAATTGGCTGTATCTTCTGTCTGGCAAAAATAGAGACTGTTGTGGAGTTCCTGCAAGATGACAAGTTGCGCGCCTTCAGCAGCACACACTTTGATGTTAGCTAGAAGCTTCTCTATATTCGCCTCTATACTGGAACCGTTAGCCTGTTGCACCAGTCCCACCCTTATATTCGCATTTCCCATTAGATGACCCCTTCAGGATATTGCATGGCCATGCAATGCAGCGAGCCATGTTCCTTAATCAAGACTCGGCAATCGATACCGATGATGCTTCTTTCCTTAAATAAAGGCTGGAGTATTCTCGAGACCAACTCATCCTTCTCCGACCCGTAGAAAGGAACAAGAACCGCCCCATTTATGATAAGAAAATTAGCATAGGTTGCAGGAAGCCTGTTGCCTCGATCGTCGAATACGGGATCGGCCATGGGCAGAGGAATCAGTCTGTAGGCTTCTCCTTTGCGTGTTTTGAACGACATGAGCTCTCGTTCCATTTCTTTTAGACCATCATGGTGTTCATCTGCAGGATCGTCGCATTTGACATAGGCAATGCTATCGGGCGAGCAAAACCTCGCCAGGGTGTCGATATGACCGTCGGTGTCGTCTCCCGCCAGGTATCCGTTTTCCAGCCACAGGATTCTATCGGCATGAAGGTACCTTTCTAGGCTGCTTTCAATCTCATCTTTTGTGTGGCCGCCGTTCCTGTTGGGTGAGAGCAGACACGAAGCTGTCGTCAACACCGTTCCTTGGCCGTCCGATTCTATACTTCCGCCTTCAAGAACGAAATTGAGATGATTGCGGTATTCGGCTGCCTCATTGAGGATTCCCGCTGCGTAAATCCTTGCCGTGATTTGATTATCGTAATTTGCCGGATACTTGAGCCCCCAGCCGTTAAATTTGAAATCCAAAAGAACGGGCTTTTTGCCGCAAAGGGTCATGATCGGACCGTAATCCCGAGCCCACGTGTCGTTTATCGGCGCTTCAACGAATTTGAGATGATGGCTGTTGCCGCAGACGCCTGCAATCTGCCTCTCTGTTTCTTTTGAATTCCGACAGACGACGATCAATGCCTGCCTCTCTGCAATTTCTCGAGCGATTCGTTTATAGCACTCTATGACCTCGTCCAGGTGGGTCACCCAGTCGGTTTGTTCATCGGGCCAGCTGATTTGAACTGCGCTCTGCGGATGCCACTCGGCAGGCCAAAAGCAGTCTTCACGATTCATACAAGGATTGCCTTCATTCGGTCACCATCTCATCCATGCTTTGATTTCATTGAGCCGGGTTCGCTCAATCATATCAGATTAGTCGCGCTTGGGTAGGGCTCAAACACAACCACATCGATTATTAATTGCGGCCCGCCATCACACCTCCATCGACATCCCAGATCGCACCGGTTACCCAACCGGCCTTATCGGAGAGGAGGAACAAAATCACGGCAGCCACATCTCGGGGTGTGCCGATGCGTCCAATGGGGTGAAAATCATTGAAATTCTGAAGCTCCTCATGAATCTTTTCGGGTTCGATGAAGGCGCCGTAAATTGGAGTTTCGACCACTGCAGGTGCGACGGCGTTGACCCGGATGCCGTTTCCGGCAAGTTCCATCGCCAAGTGCTGAGTCAAGCTGTGGAGGCCGGCTTTAGCCATCGAATAGGCCGACGAGGGTGTTGCCTTAATAGCTTGGTGTGCCCACATGGAGCCGATATTGACGATTGCCCCGCCCCCGTTGGCGCTCATGTTCTTAACAACCTGCTGGGTAACGAAAAACATTCCCCGGTTGATTTCCATGTAGGCATCGTAGTCCTCATTCGTGTGTTCCAGAAAGGGTTTGGGGGAAAACACACCCGCCGCATTGACGAGGTACTTTACCTCCTTCATTTTGTCTGCCACAAAATGAATCAATTGGTCCACGTCACGCTTGTTCGTGAGATCGCATGAAAATGTTTGCACTCTGGTCGAGTCGCCTAAACTTTCTTTTGCCTGCTCGAGTTTCTTCTGATCACGGCCGATCAACGTTACCGATGCTCCCTCGGCAAGGAGCAGTTTGGCCGTTTTCAGTCCCATCCCGCTGCTGCCCCCGACAATCATTGCCGATTTATTCATAAAGCTCATGTTTTCCCCTTTCGCTTAAAAGGTGCCTTCCGCAGTATCCTCATCCAGGTGGGAAGTTAGAATCCTCTCACCCGAACAGCGCAGATACTCTTAAGATCGCCTGCAAGCCAATGATAATCTTGGTTTTGGCGACAAAAGAACTATAACCATCCAAAAGAGGAATCACCAATGAAGCGAATTATCGGCGAGGACTGCCCCAGCAAGGCTCGATCCAAAATTAGAAATCCGATCCGTCACTCAGAGGAGTTGGTGCATGCCGTGGAATGGGGTAGAAGGGTTTAAAAAGTTGACTTGTCAAGCGTTGACAAATATGTCAACATTGAGTGCATGAGAAATACGCGACCGACTGAAGCGATTGAAGGAGGTTTTACAATGAACGACGATTTTGAACTTATGCGCGGCAGCGGTAATGTGTTCCGCGACTTTGGCCGGAAGAACGCCAGCATTGAACAGGCCCGCGCTATCCTCGCCGCGAAAATTATACGTACCCTTGACGAGCG